>OGXL01000345.1_pt1 | contig 40422 bp, 35 predicted proteins | sample 1576311 | NCBI WGS metagenome assembly OGXL01 (sample SAMEA3541564, study PRJEB24748) | human gut metagenome | biome: human gut; feature: human-associated habitat; material: faeces | place: China | collected 2012 | reverse complement strand
CAGCCCGCGCCGGCCCCCAAGCCCGCTGCGTCTGCGCCTCAGCCTGCTCCGGCTCCGATGCCCCAACCCATCGCCGCTTCGGCTCCTGCACCTGCCGCTGCGCCGGCGCCTAAGCCCCATCCCAACACTGCCGCTCAGGTCGCTGCCGCCGGCGCCGCCGAGACCCCTGCGGTCGAGGATGCCGGCGAGCTCCAGCGCAAATGGGTCGAGGTCGTCGAGCGCGTCAAGGCCCAACAACCTTCTTATGCGGCTCTCCTGTTGAACGCTCGCGCTACGGCAGACGATGGTTCTAAGCTCACGGTCTCGTTCCCTACGGCATTTGCTATCAAGATGCTCGGGCGTGCTGATACACAGGCGGTGTTTTTGCCGACAGTCAGTGCGGTCTTCGGTCGTCGCACCGTCGACTATGTCCTGGATGGGGGTGTCAGGCCGGCTCCTCAACATGAGGAGCATTCTCCATCTGTACGGGCTGCGGCATCTGCGGACCCGCAACCCGTGTCCTCGGCGGCCCCTGCATCCTTGAGCGCCAGCGCGACGCAGCCAAAAGCGGCACCGGTAGCGGCACCGATCCCGTCGGTGACTGAACCCGCCGTGCCCAAACCGGCTGCTCCGACTCCCGCGTCCAAGCCCGCTGCCGCGCCTGCACCAAAGTCATCCGACCTGGCCAAGGCCCCTTGGCTGCGCTCCGACAACCCTGCCGGTGCTCCTGCCACGGGCAAGCTCCCGACCGAGCCCGCGCCCCGAGCGCCCGAGCGCGCGTCTGCTCCCAAGATTCAGCCGTCTGCGCAGGCTGCGCCATGGGAATCCGAGCAGGTACCCTACGACGACGCCATGGTCGGCGGCTTCGCCGGCGATGCGAGCGGGGAAGATCTTCCTCCGTTCGACGTGCCTGCCGCGGCGCCTGCGCCCAGCCCTGCCGCTTCGGCCGCAGCTCCCGCAGCTGCGACGTCCGCTCCTGCAAGTGACGACGCCCTCGCTGCCCCTTGGGAGTCCAACCCCGGTGCCGGCAGTCCCTTCGGCCACCAGGGCGCAGCCCCGGGCATCCCGCAGACCGAGGACGAGGCCAAAGCCCTCATCCGTAGTGTCTTTGGCCAGTCCACCATCTTCAAGCCGGTGGAGTAACTATGCGGGCGGGTATATACGCCGAGTTGTGCGACCTTGCATAATTCGACCTTGCATAGTCTTGGGCGGCGCGTCACGCTAGAGGACATGTACATCGACTGAGTTAGCGCGACCGCCCCGCTCGTTTGCCCCGCGCCGTGGTACGATTTTTGAGTTTGAAAGTCCCGCCGTGCCCGGCTGCCCTTGCAGCTTGTCGCGCGACCACACGTAAAGGAGCCATCATGGCCGGTATGAACATGCAGCAGATGATGAAGCAGGCCCGCAAGATGCAGGAGCAGCTTGCCGCCGCGCAGGAGAACCTCAAGTCCCAGACCGTCGACGCTTCTGCCGGCGGCGGCATGGTCAAGGTGACCGTTAACGGCGAGATGGAGCTCGTCAACCTTACCATCGACCCCGATGCGCTCGATCCCGAGGACGTCGATATGCTGCAGGACATGATTATGGCTGCCGTCAACGAGGCCGTCCGCGGCGTCAACGAGCTCGCCAACAAGCAGATGGGCGCCATCGCCGGCGGCCTCAACATCCCGGGCATGCCGTTCTAAGACGCGCACATATATGAGTGCCAACCATAGTCTGCAAAAACTGCTCGATGAGCTGGGCCGTCTGCCGGGCATTGGCCCCAAATCGGCCCAGCGCATCGCCTACTACCTGCTCGAGGCCGACGCCGAGGAGGCGCGCCGCCTGGCCGAGGCCATTCTAGAGGTTAAGCAGGAAGTGCATTTTTGCAGCCGCTGCTTTAATTACGCCACCGCTGACGAGTGCTCCATCTGCCAAGACTCGATGCGCGACACCACCCGCATCTGCGTGGTGGGTGAGCCGCGCGATGTCCAGGCGATTGAGCGCACGGGCAGCTACCACGGCCTCTACCACGTGCTGGGCGGCGTGATCAGCCCCATGGACAAGATCGGCCCCGAGCAGCTGCACATCCGCGAGTTGCTGGCGCGCTTGGGCCACGAGGACATCCACGAGGTCATTATCGCCACCAACCCCAACATTGAGGGCGAGACCACGGCGAGCTACCTTGCCCGCACCATCAAGCCTCTGGGCGTCGAGGTGTCGCGTCTGGCGAGCGGCCTGCCCGTGGGAGGCGACCTGGAGTATGCTGACGAGCTCACGCTCGGCCGTGCTATCGAGGCCCGTCGTGCGATCTAGGCGGCGTCAGCTCCGCGGCATGTCCCGTCGGCCTGCCGCACGGGGCGCTCATAATTGGGCACGCGTTCATGCATTTGTTGTACAACAAACCTGCTTTTCATCCGCTTATCGCGTGGGTGGGTCCACTCTCACCTCGTATTTGCCCATTCGTTGCACAACCTTTTGAGTTCGCTGATACACTCAAATGTGGATATGAAAGAATACGCCGCTTTTAAGCGGCGTGTTTTTGTTGGAGGAGAACGCATGCGGCCCGCTAGCACTCAGACAAAGCATGGCGCCGCGGTGCGCATGCGACGCCGGCTGGGCCTGGCGTCTCGGGCGTACGTGCTGCTGTCTTGCTCGCTTGTACTGGTCATAGCCGGTGTTTCGGCTTATGGCATGACGGTGCCGTCCATGGTACAGGCGTATGCTGCGCGCGAGCTGCATATTGGGCGCAAGGCCAAAAGCGACTTGGGAACGACAACCGGATATGCGTGGGCGAGCGTGGTCTCGCATGTTGTGTTCGGTGGCGACGATGCGGACAGTCCAGAAACATCGGACAACGAGGTTACGCTGGCAAACGGCAAGACCATCGTGCTCACCAACACCAAGGTCATTACGAAGCTTTCCAACAACAGTGTGGCTTCTGTCGTCAATAAGGCCGAGCAGCAGAAGGGGCAGGACGCCCAACAGGCAGGCCAGCCCGGCGGTTCGGGTTCGTCTGGCTCCAGCTCCGATTCGTCGGGCGGCGGTTCCGGTTCGGGCTCCGCCTCTGGCGGTGGATCTTCGAGTGATGGCTCGACGGACGGCGGTGCCGGCGGCGACACGGGCTCGGGTGGTCTCTCGGCTGCCGAGGAGGAGAGTATTCACAGCTGGCTCGTGACCAAATACAACATGCTCGATGGCTATGTCGCCCGCGCCAACAGCGTGGTTTCGACCTATAACGCTACGGGCGATACCGGACCGTGCGATAGCCTGACCAACGATATGTTTGTCATCCGTGCCGAGTTTGGCCGGCAAACGTTTTCTCCCAAGTCAAAGTGGTATCAGCAATACGCCAACCTATGGGGTTGCTACACCAATCTGTGCCAATGGGTGGGGCATTATGGCGATGACGACGTCGCGCTCAACAACTTCAATACCAAAGTGGCGGCGATCGCCCTATGACGAATAGCCTTGCTTCTGTGGCAACCCAGCCGCTCAGCCGTGACCCTATGGTGGGCCTGCGCCTGGCGCGCGTTGGAGGGTTTGAGCCCGCCATTGCGCTGGGCCCGGACGAGCTTCCCGCCTACCTGCGCCGTTTTACGATGCTGTTTGCCGATGACGCCACCATGCGCCGCGGCGGTATCGGCCGTGTGACGCGTGCCGTCAACGCGCAGGGCGAGGCCGTGGCACTCAAGCAGCTCATCTTGCCAACGCGCGACGAATTTGATGACGATGTCGCCCACGAGGCGCTGGTCACCAAGTTCAAGGCGGCGTTTCGCGAGGAATATGAATGCCATCGCGCCCTTTCGGGCCTTAGAGGCTTTCCCCGCCTGTATGGATGGGGCGAGGTTGACGGCGTGCCCGCGATTGTCATGGAGTGGGTCGAGGGCGAGACGCTCGCTCGCCTGCGCTCGCGCCTTGCCGTGGACGATGCCGGGCGTCTGTCGCCGCTCCTGGCGGCGCGCCTGGGTCGCGACCTGTTCGATCTGCTCTGCCGCATGAGCTTGGTAGGCGAGGGGTTCGTCCATCGCGATATCTCGCCCGCTAATATTATGGTGCGCACGGCGCGCCTGCCGCTCGACCGACAGCTTGCCGAAGGCACCTTCGACCTGTGCTTGATCGACTTTGGCTCTTCGCTGGCGCTCGAGCCCGCCTCTGCGGTGGCCGGTACCGGCGGCAAGGCGTCGTTTACCGAGCGCTATGCCACGTTGCGCCGCGCGACGGTGGCCTACGCCCCGCCCGAGATGCTCACCGACGATATCCCCGACCTGCGCATGCTTCGCATGTCGCCGGCAATCGATGTCTATGCGGCGGCGAGTACGGTCTACGAGCTCATCGCCGGTGTCGCGCCGTACGAAGTAGCGCCGGGTGCGTCGGGTACTTCGGGCTCGCGCAAAAAGACGTGCGATATCGCCAGCCCTTATCGCCTCAAGATGGATACGCTGCCCGATTATCCCGTTGGCGCCCACGCACCCGGCTGTGACTTGACGCAACTGCTGCGACGCGAGCCCGATGTGGCACTTGCCGCGGCCGAACAGGCTCAGCAGCTGGGACTCGATCCAAATTCCGAGGATCTGCGCGATGCGCTGGCGTTTGTCGATGCCCAGTTGTTCGACGTGGTCATGGCCTGCCTGTCCTGCCATCAGGAAGATCGTCCCGAGCCGGCTGCGGTGGAGGCGGCGCTCTCGGCATTTTGCGACCACTATGCGCAAAATGTCGCCCGCTCGCTTCGCGCCGAGCCGCTCTTGCCGTGCACGATGGAGGTATCGGGGCACACGGCCCGGCGTGCGGCGATGGTTGGGGCGACGGCGGTATGCGGCGTGATTTGGGCTGTGGTCGTGGTATCAGCTGCGCTGTTGGCGTCGGGCGCCCATGTGACGCTCGTCGTGGGACCGCTTATGTGGTCCGGGAAGCTGCCGGCCATTATCGCCGCACTGGCGTTGGCACCGCCGGGCATGGTGGGCATCGCTGCCGGCGCCATGGCACACGATCGTCGCACGGGGTTCCTGCAAGGCGTACTGGCGCTTTCTGCCTGCGAGGTTCCGGTGCTGATCGCGGTTGCATGCACCGTGTTTTCCCAACGCGCCGTAGCGAGCGGCTTCGTTGCCGCCTTAATTGCAACCTATGCGCTCACGTGGTTTTTGCTGGCGATGGGGTTTGCCTTTGAGCTTCCCGTCGTGTCAGCGCGACGTGCGAAAATTTCCATGGCGACGCCGCTTGCCGGCGGAGCCGCGGCTGCTCGCGCCTTTGGCGGGCCGGCCGAAGTATCCGACACTATCTCTGCGACCAAGGAGGGCTAAGCCATGGCTTCTCAAGCTGAGCTCACCCCGTGCGGGGCAATGTTTGACATCTTTAAGCGCGCAGCGCACCTGAGCCATATCGAACTGTGCGGCCTGGTGCTCTCGAGCCGCCCGCTCGTCGACGGCCGTAGTCCGCAGAGCCGTGCTGCCGATCGCTCTTGGGTTTCGCGCTTTATCGTGCGCGCGCCGGTCGGCACGCTGCAAGAACGTTATTTTGCCGATTACGGCACCTCGGCCGCGCGCATTATGTCGCAGCTGGCCCTGCGCCGCCGCAATCCCATGGACGCCGCGGCCGTGACCAACATGGTGTGCGGCCCCGCTGGCGAGCCCATGGTGCGGGCACTCGAGGAATGCCATCAGGACACGAATCTCTATCGCAATGCGCTCGAGCGCCTGTCGCAGGCGGCTGAGCTCATGCCCGCCGAGCGCGCCGAGGCCATCCTGGTGCTGTTTGTCGCCGTGGGCTGCTCGGCAGATGTCCGCTCGTCGGTGACCTATGCCCTCGACTACGCTCATGCGACCTGTGGCGGCGCCACGTCGACGCCGCGCTCGCTGAGCACCTCGACGGTCACGGGCGAGCACGAGGCGGCGCCTGCGCACCCGTTGGGACTGCTGCGCGTGCAAAACGGCTACGTGGTGAGCGCCCCGCGCTGGATTCAGCCGAGTGAGGAGGGCGTCGAGATCGGCGCGCTGGCGACGGGGGAGGGCGATATCACCGATGTGGGCGATGACGTTTCGGCTCGCCATGCCCACGTGTGGTGCGATGACCAAAATGTCTGGTACGTCGAGGACCTGTCGTCCACCAACGGAACCGTGGTGGTAAACGGCGCGACGAACGTCTGCACCCAGGTCGAGCCCGGCCGCTCCGCTCGGCTCAACCCCGGTGACGAGCTCAGGCTCGGAGAATCCACAACCTACGCCATCCTCCTCGGCGCCCTCTGACTCATGCCCTGCTCTGTGGAGGAGACCTGCCGCTCTGTGCAGCAGCCGGAAATAGGGACTGTTTAAGGCTACGGCCGGCAAAAACAGTCCCTATTTCACCGCAACTGCCATTTGGTCCCTCGGTGACGGAAGGATTATTTTTGCCCTTGATGGTCGCTCGGGATAAACCTTTACCGCCCGCCTATATTTGTCGAAATTACACTTGACGGCGGGGTACAATAAACCCGCATGCGGATTTCCGTTGCGGGCGCTTCCCATCACCGGGGCGTGCCCGGGAGCATCCGGCATGCGGCCTTTGCGGCGCTCGATCATGTGCAAGACGGGTAGCTGGGCCTGTGGAGCGCGTGCAGCCTCCTCGCCTCGGCATGCCTTCTCTCCACGCCATGTATCTGCTGCTGAGTCCGCCTGTCAGATGACTGGAAGCAACAGCGAAAATCCCATCACGCCAACATCCCGGTAATCGCCGGGGCCTGTATACCTATATGAGAGGAGAGGGGTATATGGCGCGTAAGTTTAAGTCTATGGACGGCAACGAGGCGGCCGCATATGTTTCGTATGCGTACACCGAGGTAGCGGGAATTTATCCCATTACGCCGTCCAGCCCGATGGCCGACCATGTCGACCAGTGGGCGGCCCAGGGTCGCAAGAACATCTTTGGCACCCCGGTCAAGGTCGTCGAGATGGAGTCCGAGGCGGGTGCAGCCGGTACCGTTCACGGTTCGCTGGGCGCCGGTGCTCTGACCACCACCTACACGGCTTCTCAGGGCCTGCTCCTGATGATCCCGAACATGTACAAGATCGCGGGCGAGCAGCTCCCGGGCGTCTTCCACGTCTCCGCGCGTTGCGTCGCTTCCCACGCCCTGAACATCTTTGGCGATCACTCCGACGTCATGGCCTGCCGCCAGACCGGTTTCGCCATGCTCGCCGAGGGCAACGTCCAGGAGGTCATGGACCTCTCGCCGGTGGCTCACCTTGCCGCCATCGAGGGTAAGACCCCGTTCCTCAACTTCTTCGACGGCTTCCGCACCAGCCACGAGATCCAGAAGGTCGCCATGTGGGACTACAAGGATCTTGCCGAGATGTGCGACATGGACGCCGTCCAGGCTTTCCGCGACCACGCGCTCAACCCTGAGCACCCGCACACCCGCGGCAGCCATGAGAACGGCGACATCTTCTTCCAGAACCGCGAGGCCTGCAACAAGGTCTACGACGAGCTCCCTGCCGTCGTCGAGGGCTACATGAAGAAGATCAACGAGAAGCTCGGCACCGATTACGGCCTGTTCAACTACTACGGCGCTCCCGATGCCGATCGTGTCGTCGTGTGCATGGGCTCCTTCTGCGACGTGCTCGAGGAAGTCATCGACTACCTCAACGCTCACGGTGAGAAGGTCGGCCTGGTCAAGGTTCGCCTGTTCCGTCCGTTCTCCATCAAGCACTTCGTGGACGTTCTCCCCGAGACCGTCCAGAAGATCGCCGTCATGGACCGCACCAAGGAGCCGGGTTCCATCGGCGAGCCGCTCTACCAGGACGTCGTCTCCGCTCTCTACGAGGCCGGCAAGACGGGTATCAAGGTCGTCGGCGGCCGTTACGGCCTGGGCAGCAAGGACACGCCTCCCGCGTCCGCGTTTGCCGTCTTCGAGGAGCTCAAGAAGGACGAGCCCAAGCGCGAGTTCACCATCGGCATTGTCGATGACGTGACCAACCTGAGCCTGCCCGAGGCCGAGGATGCGCCCAACACCGCAGCTCCCGGAACCATCGAGTGCAAGTTCTGGGGTCTGGGCGGCGACGGTACCGTGGGCGCCAACAAGAACTCCATCAAGATCATCGGCGACCACACCGACAAGTACGTTCAGGCCTACTTCCAGTACGACTCCAAGAAGACCGGCGGCGTCACCGTCTCGCACCTGCGCTTTGGTGATTCCCCGATCCGCTCGCCGTACTACGTGACCAAGGCCGACTTTGTCGCTTGCCACAACCCCAGCTACATCGTCAAGGGCTTCAAGATGGTCCGCGACGTCAAGCCGGGCGGCACCTTCCTGGTCAACTGCCAGTGGAGCGATGAGGAGTTCGCCGAGCACATGCCCGCCGTGGCCAAGCGCTACATCGCGAACAACAACGTCAACGTCTACCTGATCGACGCGATCGACCTGGCCGCCAAGGTTGGCATGGGCAAGCGCACCAACACGGTGCTCCAGTCCGCCTTCTTCGCGCTGGCCAAGGTCCTGCCCGCCGAGGACGCCCTGCAGTACATGAAGGACGCGGCTACCAAGTCCTACATGAAGAAGGGCCAGGCCATCGTCGACGCCAACCACAAGGCCATCGATGCCGGCGCTACCGCCTTCCGTAAGTTCGAGGTTCCGGCCGACTGGGCTACCGCCGAGGACGCCGCTCCTGTCGAGCTTTCCGAGGAGACCAAGTCCGCTATCGCCCAGCAGGTCAAGAACCTGCTCGAGCCCATCGATCGCATGGATGGCGACAGCCTGCCCGTTTCTGCCTTTGTCGATTGTGCCGACGGTCAGTTTGAGCTGGGCGCCTCCGCATACGAGAAGCGCGGCGTCGCCGTGGTCGTTCCTCACTGGGACGAGACCAAGTGCATCCAGTGCAACCAGTGCGCCTATGTGTGCCCGCATGCCACCATCCGTCCGTTCGCGATGACCGAGGACGAGGCTGCCGCCGCGCCCGAGGCTACCCGTACGCTCGACGCCATGGGTCCCAAGGCCAAGGGCATGAAGTTCACCATGGCCGTGTCCCCGCTCGACTGCATGGGCTGCACCAACTGCGTCAAGGTCTGCCCCAAGGGCGCCCTCGAGATGGCTCCCGCCGAGCAGGAGATGGATCAGCAGCCCGTTTGGGACTACATGGTCAAGAACGTCTCCGAGAAGAAGGAACTCATCGCGGCCAACGTCAAGGGCAGCCAGTTTAAGCAGCCCTACCTGGAGTTCTCCGGCTCCTGCGCCGGCTGCGCCGAGACCGCTTATGCACGTCTGGTGACCCAGGTCGCCGGCGACCGCATGTTCATCTCCAACGCCACCGGCTGCTCCTCCATTTGGGGCAACCCCGCTGCCACCGCTCCTTACTGCAAGGACAAGGACGGTCACGGCCCGGCGTGGAACAACTCCCTGTTCGAGGACAATGCTGAGCACGGTCTGGGCATGGCCATCGGTTACGAGGCCGTCCAGAATAAGCTGATCGCCGCCACCCAGGAGCTCATCGCCGCTGACGGTCCGTCCGACGAGCTCAAGGCCGCCGGTCAGGCTTGGATCGACTCCGTCAACGACGCCGAGGCCTCCAAGACTGCTGCTGCCGCCTACGTTGCCGAGCTCGAGAAGTGCGGCTGCGACGCTTCCAAGGCGATCCTCGCCGACAAGGCTTACCTCACCAAGAAGTCCTTCTGGATCTTCGGCGGCGACGGCTGGGCCTACGACATCGGCTTCGGTGGTCTGGACCACGTCCTGGCTTCTGGCCACAACGTCAACGTCTTCGTCTTCGACACCGAGGTCTACTCCAACACCGGCGGTCAGGCCTCCAAGGCTTCGAACCTGGGCCAGGTTGCTCAGTTCGCCGCTGCCGGCAAGGTGACCAAGAAGAAGTCTCTGGCCGAGATCGCTATGAGCTATGGTTACGTCTACGTGGCGCAGGTCGCCATGGGCGCCAACCCGGCTCAGACTCTCAAGGCCATCCACGAGGCCGAGGCCTATGACGGCCCGTCCCTCATCATCGGCTACAGCCCCTGCGAGATGCACTCCATCAAGAAGGGCGGCATGCAGAACTGCCAGGCCGAGATGAAGAAGGCTGTCGAGTGCGGTTACTGGAACCTCTTCCGCTTCAACCCCGAGGCTGCTGCCGGCAAGAAGTTCTCGCTCGATTCCAAGGAGCCCGCGGGCGGCTATCAGGAGTTCCTGATGAACGAGGCGCGCTATAGCCGCCTGACCCGCGAGTTCCCGGAGCGTGCAAACGAGCTGTTTGAGCGCAACGAGGAATCCGCAAAGGCCCGCTATGAGCACCTGCTCAAGCTGGTCGAGATGTACAAGGACTAAGCCCTTGTTGCATCTGACCTGATACCTATAAAATCGCCCCCATCGGCTTTGGCCGATGGGGGCGATTTTGATCGGTTTGCTTATTCTGCAATTCCCGGCAGGCGAAAGTCCGGGAAATACATCTTCACAAATTCGACGTCCGCCACCTGAAAGCTGCGGCCGTTCAGGGGCGCAAGTACGCCTGCGTCCGTGGTGAAGCAGAACGTCAGGCGATAGGAATACAGCGCCTGATAGCGCCGGTCAGCGTGCGGATCGAGCTTGCCGTACTTGCCGTCGCCCAAAAGCGGATGCCCGGCGTGCGCAAACTGTGCGCGGATCTGATGCGTGCGGCCCGTGATCAGCTCGCACTCCACCAGCGACAGGCCGCCGCGCTTTGTAAGCGTTCGATAGCGCGTTTCGCAGGTCTTTGCGCCCTTCTGCGGCGTATCCGTGACGAAAACGCGGTTTTTGACCGCATCCTTGAAGAGATAGCCCTTCAGCACGCCGGTCTCCGGGCGGGGCGTTCCCTCCACCACGGCGAGATAGCGTTTATCCAGCTCGCGGTCGCGAATTTTCTGATTCAGGATGCGCAGAGCCTCGGCCGTTTTGGCCGCGATGACGATGCCGCCGGTGTTGCGGTCGATGCGGTTGCACAGGGCTGGGGTGAAGGCCTGCTCCTCGCGCGGCCGCCACTCCCCTTTTGCATAGAGATAGGCCTGAATATGGTCGATGAGCGTGCGGCCGTACTCCGCGCCGTCGTGCGGATGCACGGCCACGCCGGGCTTTTTGTCCACGAGCAGGATGTTTTCGTCCTCATAGACGATGTTGAGCTTCGGCGCCGTCACCGTCAGATAGGCATTGGCCTCAGAGGGCTTGTCGAAAAACTCGTCGTTGATATAAAGCTGCAGCACATCGCCCTCCTGCAGGCGCGTGTCGCGCTGCGCGCGGGCGTTGTTGCACTTGATACGCTTGAGGCGGATATACTTCTGCGCCAGCGAGGCGGGCAGCAGCGGAACGGCCTTGGCCAGAAAGCGGTCGAGCCGCTGCCCGGCGTCATTGCGGCCGATGGTCAGTTCTTTCATGGGAGCGTGGTCTCCTTCGCTGAAATCGGGCAGCAGCGCACCATGAAGCGAAAGCATTCGGCGAGAGATTTTTTGTCGAGCCGAGATTCGGAAAGTGCAGGCGTACTTTGTGTACTCCAAACTTTTCGAACCGATGGATCGGCGAAAAAGATTCGGCGATGGCCGAATCGGCAATGGGGCGCTGCTGCCTTTACTATGCCGCAGATCGTTCGGATTGTCAAGGTTTTTTATGAAAAAATCGAAAAAGGATTTGACAAAATCACGAAAAACCGTTATAATATCTCCTGCACGACTATGGAACAGGGGATCATTATGCTGCTTGGATTATCAAAAATCATGCAAAAGCCGGACAGTGTTCTGCCCTTCCATACCGCGCTGGATCTGCACGATCTGCAATTCGGCGGGAGTTTTCCCGTGCAGGAGCCCGTCTCCGCCGAGGGGACGGTGCGCAACACCGCCGGTGTCCTCGTTTTAGAGGCCGTGATCTCCACAAATCTGCACGCTGTCTGCGACCGCTGCGCCGCGCCGTTTGAACGCCGCGTCTCCTGGCCGGTGCATGCTGTGCTCACCCGTTCGCTTGAGCGGGAGGATGAGGCAGACGAGTGGACTTTCCTCCTGCAGGAGGGGGACAAGGCCGATCTGGACGAGATCCTGACGACCGCGTTCGTGCTGAACATGGATTCGAAGCTGCTTTGCAGGCCGGACTGCAAGGGCATCTGCCCCCGCTGCGGCAAGAATCTGAATGAGGGCGCATGCTCGTGCCGCCCTGAGATCGATCCCCGTTTGGCTGTCCTTGGGCAGCTGTTGAAGGATAAATGATTATTTTCTGCGAAAGCATCTGACCAAGGAGGTGTCATTCATGGCTGTTCCTAAGTGTAAGGTTTCCAAGGCAAGACGGGATAAGAGACGCAGCTCCCACTGGAAGCTCTCCATCCCCGGCGTAGTCGCTTGCCCGAAGTGCGGTGAGGCTCGTCTGCCGCACAGAGCTTGCAAGAACTGCGGTACCTACAATGGCCGCGAGGTTCTTCCTGCCGCCGAGGCGAAGTAATTCCGTTCCCACAAGGAAAGCAGGAAAGGATAAGCTCCTTTCTCTCAGCCTGCCGGACAGCGCCCCTTCCGGGGTGGTATCCCGGCAGGTTTTGCTTTGTTTGCGGGCATTTTTGTTTGTGCCTTGCAAATCGAAGCGTTTTGTGCCATAATAGGAAAAAGAACCCGCGGCGCTCTGCCGCAGAGAGGAGGCTTGCGCTATGCCCAAGCCCTTGGTTGCGATCGTCGGACGGCCGAACGTCGGCAAGTCCATGCTTTTCAACAAACTGACCGGCCGGCGCGCCGCCATCGTGGAGGATACGCCGGGCGTGACCCGCGACCGCATTTACGGCGACTGTGACTGGAACGGCCGCGAATTCGAGCTCGTGGATACAGGCGGCATCGAGCCGAACACCGACAGCGAGATGCTGCAGTTCATGCGCCGCCAGGCCGAGCTGGCCATCGCCGCTGCCGACGTGATCGTCATGGTCACGGATGTGAAGACCGGCGTGACCGCCGCCGATCAGGACGTCGCCAATATGCTGCTGCGCAGCCGCAAGCCGGTCTGTCTCGCCGTGAACAAGTGCGACTCCGTCGGCCCCACGAACCCCGACGTCTACGAATTCTATGCGCTCGGCCTCGGCGACCCCATCGAGGTCTCCGCCGTCCACGGCCACGGCACCGGCGACCTGCTCGACTGGTGCGTTGCGCACTTCCCCGCCCCCTCCGAGCAGGAGGACGAGGGTGAGGTCATCAACGTTGCCATCATCGGCAAGCCGAACGTCGGCAAATCCAGCCTGCTCAACCGCATTCTCGGGCAGGAGCGCGTCATTGTCTCCAATGTCGCCGGAACGACGCGCGACGCCATCGACAGCTATTTTGAAAACGAATTCGGCAAATACCGCTTCATCGATACCGCCGGAATGCGGCGCAAGTCCAAGGTCGATGACGCCATTGAAAAATATTCCAACCTCCGCTCCATCGCCGCCATTGAGCGCGCAGACGTCTGTCTGATCCTCATCGACGCCGTCGAGGGCGTGACGGAGCAGGACACAAAGATCGCCGGTCTGGCCCACGAGGCCGGAAAGGCCAGCATCATCGTCGTGAATAAGTGGGATCTTGTGGACAAGGACACGAACACCATGGCTGAGAAGACGGCAGAGATCCGCCGCGACCTCAGCTACCTCACCTACGCGCCGATCATCTTCCTGTCCGCCCTGACGGGCCAGCGCGTCGGCAAGCTCTATGAGCGCATTAACGCCGTGGCCAACCAGAGCGCCATGCGCATCACGACCGGCATGCTCAACAACATTCTTGAGGACGCCACGGCCCGCGTGCAGCCGCCCACGGACAAGGGACGCCGCCTGAAGATCTATTATATGACGCAGGTCGGCGTGAAGCCGCCGCACTTCGTCATCTTCTGCAACGACGCGCGCCTGTTCCACTTCTCCTACCAGCGCTATCTGGAGAATCAGCTCCGCGGTGTCTTCGGTCTGGAGGGAACGCCCATCCGGCTGACCATCCGCCAGAAGGGCGATAAGGAGGACTGAGCATGGACTGGTGGCGCATCGTCTGCTGTGCCGCTGCGGGCTACCTGCTCGGCAGCTGCAATGGCGCTATCGTCGTGTCGCACACCTGCATGCACGACGACATCCGCAAAAAAGGCAGCGGAAACGCCGGCCTGACGAATTTTCTGCGGAACTTCGGCGGCTGGGCAACGCTGCTCGTCGTCCTGATGGATATGGGTAAGGTCGTGCTCGCCTGCCTGCTCGGCCGCTGGCTCCTGCCCGGAAACCCGCAGCTCGGGATGATGATCGCAGGCGCGATGACGGAGCTGGGCCATATTTTCCCGGTCTTTTACGGCTTCCGCGGCGGCAAGGGCATCCTGTCGAGCGCTGCACTGGCGATCATGATGGACTGGCGCATCTTTGTCATCGGCTTCAGCCTGTTTCTGATCATCGTCTTTGCGACGCATTATGTCTCGCTCGGCTCCATTCTGGCCGCCACGGCCTATGCCGTGCTGTTTGTCATCTTTTTCCCCGGACAGCCGTGGATCTGGAGCATCGCCATTGCTATGGCCGTCCTTGCGATCTTCATGCATCGCAGCAATATTGCCCGTCTGCTCCATGGCACGGAGACAAAAACCTATCTTTTGAAATCCAAGAAAAAGTGAGGAATCTTCCATGCAGGTAACGATCGCCGGCAGCGGCGGCTGGGGCACGGCCCTTGCCATTCTGCTGCATGAAAACGGTCACGATGTCACCCTTTGGTCGCATTTCGAAACGGAGAGCAAGCAGCTCGCCGAGACCCATCAGAATCCATATCTCCCCGGCGTGACTCTGCCGGAGGGACTGCATTATTCTGCAGACCCCGCCTGCGCGCAGGGCAGGGAGATGGTCGTGTTCGCCACGCCGTCGTTCGCCGTGCGCACCACAGCCCGCGCCTTTGCGCCGTACCTCGCCGAAACGCCCCTGCTTGTCTCCGTGACGAAGGGCATCGAGGAGGGTACCGGCTATCGCATGTCCGAGCTTGTCTCGCAGGAGACCGGCCGCACCGTCGTCGCCCTGTCCGGCCCCTCGCACGCCGAGGAGGTCAGCCGCGGCATCCCGACGGGCGTTGTCGTCGCCTGCCCGGAGCGGGAGCTTGCCGAGCGCGTGCAGAACGCCTTCATGTGCAGCCGCTTCCGCGTCTACACCAGCCCCGACACGGCCGGCATCGAGCTGGGCGCGGCGCTCAAGAACGTCATCGCCCTCTGCGCCGGTGTCTGCGACGGCATGGGCTACGGCGACAACACCAAGGCCCTGCTCATGACGCGCGGTCTTGCCGAGGTCGCCCGGCTGGGCATGGCACTCGGCGCGCACCGCGAGACCTTCGCCGGTCTGGCCGGTGTGGGCGACCTGATCGTCACCTGCACGTCCATGCACTCCCGTAACCGCCGCGCCGGTATCCTCATCGGCCAGGGCGTACCCGTGCAGGAGGCCATGAAGCAGGTCGGCGCCGTCGTCGAGGGCTATTATGCCGCCCAGTCCGCCTGGGAGCTGGCGCAGCGCAAGAATGTCGACATGCCGATCACCGAGGCGGCCTATGCCGTGCTCTATGAGGGCCGCGATCCGCGTGAGGCGCTCAATTCGCTCATGCTGCGCGACCGCACCTCGGAGGCAGAGGACGCCGCATGGGCACGGTGAACCGCCGTGCAGAGCTGCTGCGTTCGCTGAAGTTCACTCTGTTCTCCGCCTCGGCCGGGCTCATCCAGATCGGCGCGTTCGCCCTGTGCAACGACGTCATCCGTCTGCCCGCATGGCTGGGCTATCTTATCGCATTGGTGCTCTCCGTGCTCTGGAACTTCACGCTGAACCGGCGCTATACGTTCCGCTCCGCCGCAAGCGTGCCGCGCGCCATGGCGCTTGTCGCGCTGTTCTACCTCGTCTTTACGCCCTGCACCACCTGGCTGGAGCACTGGCTCACCGACGTGAAGCTCTGGAACGACTACCTTGTCACGGCGCTCAACATGGTGCTGAACCTCGTGTTAGAGTTCCTCTATGACCGCTTCGTCGTCTTCCGCGGAACGATCGATTCCAGAGACGCAAAATAACAAGCAAGACCTGTCTGATTTTGTTCAGGCAGGTCTTGCTTGTTATTGCAGATCCGTTCAGGCGTCGATGGTGCCTTCCAGAAGCGTCCAGCCGTCGCCGCCGAGCGGGCCGCCGTCCGTCCGGCCGAGGAAGCCGCCGCCCAGCAGGTCGAACACGCTGCCGCGGAAGCTGAATTCCGGCAGGCGGCCGACAGGCAGGCCGTCGCGGCACAGATAGGCCGTCTGCACCGGTGTCGCGAAATCCCCCGCAGGCGTCATATCGCCGCCGGAGGCCACGTCGATCAGGATAAACGACCGATCGCCGAGCAGCTCGGCATAGGAATGTGTCTGTGCAATGCGCAGGCAGCCCTCCGAGGCCGAGCGGCAGGGCGCGGCGTCATAAGCGCCGCCCGCCGCGGCAGTCGCCATGCAGCCATAGCGCGCAGCCTGTGCACGATCCGCTGCGCCGCGCACAAGCACGCCGTTTTCGATGAGCGGCAGTGTGTCGCCCTCGAGCACGGAGCCCTCCGCATCAAAGAACGGCAGCCAGCTCTCAGGACGCCGGTCGACCTGCAGCGTCAGCGCGCCGGAGAAGAGCTTCTCCCCCATTTTGCCGCTGAACAGCGACGCACCGCTCTCCAGCTTCTGCACGTCGAGCAGGCCCTCGAGCTTTCCGCTCAGGAAGCTGCCCGCAAACAGCACGGGGAGCTTTTCCTTCGGCATAGGCACCTCGTTGCGGTAGGCACGCAGGGAACGGCGCGCGGCCTCCAGCCCGTCGATGGCCGCATTGCCGCGGCTCGTCCAGCCGATGCCGGTGTCAAATACGTTCGGCGATGCCTCGTCCTTCACGACCAGATTCAGGAACGAACCGCTCTGCCTGTCGTCGAGCCTGCGGCCGAGGTCATTTTCCAGCCGCACCCGCTCGGAAAGCGCCACGATCTTATTGGAAAACACAAAGCCGGGACATTCCTCACGCAGATGTGCCAGCAGAGCCTCGGACTGCTCCAGCAGCTCACGCTCCTCCGGCATAACGCCGGTCTCGCGGCTGCGGACCAGAGCGCCAAGCGGCTCCGGGTGGGAAAGGCCGGCAGTGAGCGCGCGCTGCGCGGCCTGCCATGTTGCCTCGTCCGGCTCGCCAAACACGCCGCTGATGCCGAGCTTTCCGCCGTCATACACGCGGCAGCCGCTGCGGACGATGTGCTTGCGGCGCACCTCCGTCACGGCGCCCTCGGAAATATTCAGAGAAACCTCGCTTCTCTCGATCTGATAAAGCTCCTTTTGCATCTCCGTCTCCTCCTTACTGCGCCTTCAGGCCGCGCACCCGCAGGTACGGCCCGCCGAACGCGACGCGCAGCGGCCACTGCTCCATTTTGCCGCAGCCGCCCGTGAACAGGCTGTGCAGCTCCGTCTCGGCCGTCGCGCCGTCGATCTGATGCAGCGTCTGCATCACATTGCCGGAGATCACGCTGACCAGCACCGGCTCTGCCGGTTTTCCGCCGCGGATGCGGTAAGCGCGCGCCGGAGCGATCGTAAATGTCGACATGCCGGAGCCGTGGAAGAAGTCCGGGATATACAGGCCGCCCTCGGCCCCCCGCAGCAGACTCTCAAACGTGTCCGTGCCGCCCGCGATCCAGGTGGAGGTCATGCGCACGATCGGCTCGAACTCGAAGCTGATGGCGCGGGCGTTGCCCGTGACCGCCTCGTCCAGCGCAGCGGCCGTCGCTGCGGAATGCAGGCGGCCGGTCAGCACGCCGTTTTTCACCAGATAGGTGTCGCGCGCGCGCGTGCCCTCGTCGTCATAGGGGCAGTAGCCGGAGCCGTTCGGCACGCCAGAGTCCAGAATGCTCAGGCCCTCCCAGCCGACCCGCTTGCCCAGCTCCCACTCCCGGCGCATCGTCTCGGAGCCGAGCATAAAGTCCGACTCGTTCTTGTGGCCGAAGCTCTCATGGGCAAACACACCGGCGACCGTCGGCGAGAGCACGCAGGTATATTCCCCCGGCTCCACGGGGACGGCGTGCATGGCATAGTTCACGTCCTCCGCAATGGCCGCGCGCAGGCCCTCCTGGCAGCCCTGCAGGCCCGCGAAATCCGATGCATAGCGCTGCTGGCCATTCGTGAACGGGGCGTTCGCGCCCGTGACGGTATAGCCCAGCGCGATGCCGCAGTGCTGATAGTCCTGCCGGATATCCGCGCCGAGCGAGGAGCGGAACGTCTTATCCACATGCACGTCAAGATAACGCGCACGGGTGGCAGCAAGCCCGCTGCGCTCCAGCAGGGGCTGATAGGTTCGCAGCAGCGCCAGCTTCTGATCCAGCGGCACGTTCCGCAGGTCGCCTGCCTGCCAGCGCAGCACACAGTCACGGTTTACCTCAAAGCGGCGCACAACGGGGTCGTCGCTGATCGCCAGGTTCGGCTCTGCCATGGCAGCCAGCGCGTCAAGCTCCTGCTGCAGGCGGTCCGGCTCCGTTGTGGCGCTGTTATACCAGCGCTTTCCGTCATAGACGCGCAGGAACGCACCGCGGCGTCGGCTCTCGGTGCACTGCTTCAGCTCGCCGTCCTCGAGTACGAGCGTCGTTTCCGCCACGTCCTCCACACGGACATCCGAATATAGATCCCTGGGAAATTTCAGCATAAGCATTTCCTCCTTTTCCCGCATTCTATCATGCGGGACACGCCGTGTCAATCAGTAGTGGACCGGTTCTTTTACGATACCGCCGTCCTCGACCGTCAGGTCCTCGGAATACTCCACGCGGTCGATCACGCAGCCCGCGCCGACGCGGACAAAGCGCCCGCGGACGACGGCCGCCTGCGTATCGAGCAGCTCGAGCGTGTCGCCCTCGATGGACTGGGCCTCCAGTGCGCGCTTGCGGCGGCCGAGCGAGATCACATGCGCGTCCTGCACCACGCGGAGCGTCGTGCAGCCGATATCGCCCGCCTGATACAGACCGCCGCGGGACAGGGTGATCTCTCCGGCATTGAGCAGGCCGTTGATCCGGAACACGCCGGAGGCATGGAAGCGCTCGGCCTCCACGGCCGGGGCGCGCAGCGAGCCCGCGATCTCAAGCTCCTCGGCATGGATGTCGCCCTCTGCGGCGCAGCTGCCGCTGAAGCGGGCCTTGCCAAGCTGCATGCCGCCCTCGGTCTTTGCCGAGCCGGAGCACTGCAGCGTTCCCGTACAGTGCAGCGACTGTGCCTTCACGCTGCCGGAAAAGCGGCCCTCCTGCATGGCAGCCTCGCCCGCGACCTTCACCGAGCCGCTGCAGCGGACCTCACCGGCGCAGGAAAGCGCGCCCTCGATCTTTGCGGAGCCGGAGCACTGCAGGGTGTCGCACCGCAGGTCGCCGTCCACGCGCAGGCTGGCGCTTACGCGCACCTCGCCGTATTCCCCGCCGTCAACGCGGGTCGAACCGGAACAATTCAAATTCTGTTTCATTTCTGATGAACTCCCTTCTGCTTTGGCAGGAGCTCCTGCGCCTGCCCGTCCACGATCAATGTAATGCTTTTCAGTTCCTCCAGCCGGAAGCGGCGGCTGGTAAAGCGGTCCGTCACGATGAGCCAGTTTTCTGGGGCCTGCCGCTCCGGTTCCCGGAGCTTTTCGGCCAGATCCTCCAGCGAGGTATCCCCGCGCTGCAAAATCTGCTCCACGCGCGGGCAGATCTGCGCCCGGTGAAAAAACGTCTCCTGCCCGGTTGGCGTCGCCCGGCGCAGGAACCAGTCCTCCGGGATGAGGCCCATGCGCTTCCAGCGATAGAGCGCGCCATAGGACACGCCGTAGCGCTCCAGCAGCTCGCGCTTGGAAATGAGGTCTTCCATTCGCATCCTCCTCCGTAACATTGTTACGGCATCATAATAGCATAACAGTGTTACGCTGTCAAGCACAAATTTTGGCGCAGGAGCTCCTTCCTGCGCATAGACTATATCAGGCAGCGCCGCGGGCGCCGCCCAAACCCGATTCAGGAGGTACCTTATGGCAGCAAGCGGAACCCTGCAGGCGCGAGCCTTTGCTTCCAACGCGCAGCTCCCGCTGCCCGGCGTAGCCATCCGCATCACGGAGCGCACGCCGGAGGGCAGCATGAAGCTGCTTGCCCTGCGCATCACGGACGAAAGCGGCATGATCGGCCCCATCGTCATCGAAGCGCCCGAGCGAGCGGGCAGTCAGGCCCCGGGAACGGGGCAGCCGTTCACGCAGGTGGACCTGTCGGCGGAGTGCCCCGGCTACGAGCAGATCCTCGTGGAGGGCATCCAGATCTTCGCCGGGGTGCGGGCCATTCAGGAGCTGGCCATGATCCCCTACCCGCAGTATCCGGAGTATTACAACCTGACCGAGGTCTTCCCGATCTCGCCGCAGGCGCTGTAGGTGGCGGCCATGGTAACGGTCACTCCCTACATTCCCGCGCAGATCACCGTGCATCTGGGGCCGCCGACCGCCTCGGCCGCGAATGTGACGGTGTCGTTTGCGGACTATGTCAAAAACGTCGCCTCGAGCGAAATTTACCCGACGTGGGAGGACAGCGCCCTCGTCGCCAACATTCTGGCCATCATTTCCTTTGCCCTCAACCGCGTTTATACGGAATTCTACCGCAGCCGGGGCTATGATTTCGACATCACGTCCTCGACGGCCATCGACCAGAAATTCATCAACGGGCGGAATATTTTTGAAAATGTCGGCCGCCTCGTCGACGAGCTGTTCAACACCTATCTCCGGCGGCAGGGCTTTGTGGAGCCGCTGGCCGCCAAATTCTGCAACGGAACGACCGTGACGTGCGACGGTCTGAGCCAGTGGGGCTCACAGGAGCTTGCACAGCAGGGGCTGAGCTCCGTGGAAATTCTCCGCCGCTATTACGGCGAGGATATCGAGATCGTCCGCAACGCGCCCATGCGCGGCTACGCCCCCTCCTACGGCGGAACGCCCCTGCGCCGCGGCTCGCGTGGGCCGCAGGTCGTGCAGCTGCAGGTCATGCTCAACCGCATCGGGCAGAACTACCCCGCCATCCCACGTGTTGCGTCCGTAGACGGCTTTTTCGGCACGCAGACGGAAAATGCCGTGCTGGCCGCACAGCGCATCTTCAATCTGGACCCGGACGGCATCGTCGGCAAGGGCACGTGGTATCAGCTCGTGCGGCTGTATGTCGCGGTGACGGAGCTGTCAGAGCTGGCCTCGCAGGGGCAGACGTTCTATGCCGTAAACTGGCAGTATTCCCGCGTACTGCGCGAGGGCAGCACCGGTGAGCCGGTGCGCGTGCTGCAGTATATGCTGCAGGTCATCGGCTCGTATATCAACGACGTCCCCATGCCGCCGCAGACCGGCATCTTCGGCGAGTTAACGGCCAACAGCGTGCGGGCCTTCCAGCGCTTTTCCGGTCTGGCCATTGACGGCATCGTCGGCGAGCAGACGTGGAACGCCATTTTTGACCGTCTCGCCGGGATCGCCGAGACCGGGCCGCTGCCGCAGGATGTGGCGCAGGAGATCGCGGAGGAGGTCGGCTATCTCGTGCAGGCCGGAGTGATCCCGAATTTCCCGGGACAGATCCTGCGCCTCGGCGACAGCGACACATAAAAGGAGGAAAGCCATGCAAATGCCCATCCGTTCCCTGCAGTCCATGCTGCGCCTGCTGCAGCGCCATGCCGGGAAGCCCACAACCGTCGTTCCCGACGGCATCTTCGGCCCGGAGACAGCCCGTGCCGTGCGGGAATTTCAACAGCAGAACGGCCTGCCCGTCACCGGAGCGGCCGACCTTACGACTTGGAACGCCGTTGTGGATGCCGCGCGCGAGGCGCACATCCACCATGGCCCGGCCGAGCCGCTGCGCCCGCTTTTTCAGCCGATGCAGACCATCTCCCCCGGCGAGCAGAACATGCACCTGTACCTTGCTCAGGGCATGCTGCAGGCCCTGCGGCACTACTATGACGGCATGCCGCCCGTTTCCGTGACAGGCCGGCACGATGAAGCTTGCACCGCCTGCCTCAAATGGCTGCAGGCCCGCTGCGGCCTGCCCGTGACCGGCGAGCTGGACCGGCGGACCTGGCAGCATATGGTGCGGCTGTATGCCCAGACCGTCGGCGACGGGACCGGGTCCTATCCCGTCCGGATCACCCACCCGGAGGGTGCGCAGACGCCGCAGCGCGTCTGAAGCGCTCCGCAGCGAAGCAGAATTTCTTTGCCGGAAAAGTCCAAGGGGCTTTTCCGGCAAACGGTCACGGCAGTCCGCAGCCCGACCGTGCGGCGCAGTCATAGCCCGGAGCCAGGCCCCCCGTGCTGCGGTGGATATAGGCATCCACGCCCTCGCGGAGCACGGGCGCAAACAGGTATTCTCCGCTGCGCGTGGCCAAAAAGTCCCGAATGAATGCCTCGGCCGTTCTGCGGCTGCCGCGGCAGTTCTCCCGCAGGAAGGCGACATAGTGATCCTCGCAGGTCAGGCAATACTGCCAGCTGCTGCCGGTGTAGGTCCCGTTGCCGAACAGCACATCCCCGCCCAGAACGACACCGCGCATTGCCTCGACGCTGGCAAGCACCCGAAAGATCTGCGGCTTTGTCCAGGCCAGCTCTCCGCACGGAAGCTGTACCGCCCCGCCGAGGGCGCGCAAATCCCAACTCATATTCTTTCCCCTTCCCGTTTTCCGATTCACAGGGAATCCCGCATTGCTGCCCGGATTCGCCGTTATTTTTAGAATATCGAAATTTTAATGAAATGTCAAGCAGTTTTTTGCGCAGAATAACGCGATTTTTGTCGATATTTGTCGAGAGTGTTGGGGTTTGTCCCAGCGTGTAATGTAGATATACAACGCATCCGTTTTCCCGGAAGCGTCCTTTTTTTCGCAAGGGCCATTGTATTGGGGCAAAATGGGTGCTATCATCATGCCGTAGCAGTTAGCATTCGCTAACCTCATCTGAAACAAACGGACAGAAACAGGAGATCGAACTATGAAAATTCCGGTATTCGGCGCAGGCGTACCCGGCTGCAATCTGGCACGCGGCAGCTGGGCAGAGGAGATTCAGAAAAACGGCCTGCGAATCAAAGACAAATTCTCGCCCCGGATGTGCTGCTCTTTGTCTATGCCGTCAACGGCGCAAGAGGCTTCCTCGCAGGCTTCTGGCAGCTGCTCGTCATCCTTTCCGTTATGAATCTCATCGACCGCTTCCTCGTCGACGGATTCTGGGTCGGGCACACGAAGGCGTGGACGATCCCCGGCACGGAGGACCTGAAGCCCTACATCACGGCGAAGGATACATGCCGCAAATGGGTGTTCGGCACCGTCGGCATGGCCGTCATCTCCGCCGCCCTGTCCGGAATCATGGTGCTGCTCCTGCACTGAAGCCAAATAAATTCCCGCCGCGAAGCCCGCAGCGGGAATGAAATTATGTCTTCGGTCGAGTCAGCCGTTTCTGCTGCAGCTCCGCACGGAGCAGAATGCCGAGCGTCAGGCAGAAATCCGGATCCTTCAGATCTCGGCCAAGCATCTGCGTGATATGGGCAAGGCGATCGAGAAGCGTCGAGCGGTGCAGATAGAGAGCCGCTGCCGTTCTGGTGACGGAAAGGTTGTTGTCGAGGTAGACGCGCAGCGTCTCCAGATACGAGACCTGCGAAGCTTCGTCATGCGCTTTGAGCTTTTTCAGCCCGTTCGGATAATAGACCCACGAGGGTCGCCCTGACAGCGCACCGGACAAAAGCTGCGGCAGCAGATAGTCCTGAAAATAAAAGACCGTGCCGTTTCCATCCTGCAAAAAGCCGTTCTGCAGGGCGCTGGTAGCCTGGAACCATGCCTGATTTGCCTCATACAGATTGGAAAACACACCGGATACGCCGCAGACCAGGCCGAGTCTGTCCAGCAGCGGCAGGAGCTGCGCCGTTGTCTCACATTCGGCCTGTGCGGCGGGTAGAAATGCGGCGACGGTACGCTCGTACTCAAAGGCCATCGCGCCGGTGTACCGTTCTTCTAATGCGGCGGAAAGATACGTGCCGGGCAGCGGCGCTGCCCCACGCTTTGGCTGGAGGCGGACACAGACCCAGTCCGTTTTCCCGTTTTCCTGACTGAGCGCACGCCGCAGCTCAAAATCGACAGGCTGCCCTGCGATAACGCTGCGCAGGGCGCGGCGTACGGCGGAGCGGGTGCTGGCAAGCGTCGGGTTCTGCTGGACAGCCTGCCGCAGGAGCTTTGCAAGGAAGATCGAAAGCGCGCGGTCAAAATCTTGAAGCGGACGGAATGCCTCAAACACCGTCAGGCAGCCGAGGTATTCCTCCTGATCGAATACGTTGACCGACAGCGTCCGAATGCCCTGCAGCTCCAGTAAAAGCGGATCATGCACATGAGTGGAAAGGTCGTGCAGAGATAAAAAGGTTGCCATCTTCTCTGCGTCAAATGTCTCGGTATCCAGCCGGATGCCGAGATCCTTCTGAAAGTATTCCTCGTCCGTCACGGCAAGATACCGGAAGTCTGAGCCAATGAGCAGCATGGGGTTTTCAAAGATTCCCCGACTGACCTCCAGCATTTGCGGCAGGCTTGCGCCGTGGCGAAGGATATGCCACAGCCGTTCCTCCCATGCCTCATACCGGTCAAAAATGTGCTGCACCAGATTGAACACGCGAAAAATATCCGTATCTGCTTCGACCACAATCACACTGCACCGGTCATAGAACCCATTCAGGTTCCAGTGCTGCCCCAGACAGACGAGGCACACGTTTGCACTGAGCGACGGACGCGCCGGCAGATGATCGGCCGAGCAAACGTAGACGCGGTTCCTCTCAAACGTTTTTGTCCGGTCAAGGTAAAATTCCGGCCGGCTCAGTGTCAGCTCCTGACTGCCTGCGCCATGCAGCTCGACCGTCTTCAGCTCCTCCTTCAGCCCCCAATAGAGAATACCCGCGCACAGTTTCATGGGATGTTCCCCTCCGATCACTTTTCACTCCCGTTTTCGGTTTTTATTATATGCCGTCCGGAAGCGGCTGTCAATGGAAGACCATATCATTTGTATGGTTCCGTATTCATACTATTTGCTATATTTTCTGTTTTGCACAAAAACAAACCATACAAATTGTATGATTTGTCGGCGTACAAACTGTACGGTGCAGAGCAGAAAAAAACGCGCAGTTTGCAGCATTTTCGCCGCACTGTCTATTTTTTATAATAAGAGCGGCAATACAGAAAAAGAGACAGGAGGAATACCATGCTAAAAGAAAAACTGGAGCAGCGGAAATGCTTCCCGACCGCATGGGGCAAGCTCATTACGGAAGAAGAAGCCTACCGGCAGCTCAACCGGCAGATCGCGGCCATGACCGCCAATCTGTTTCAGGTCATGCGCATCTTTGAACCGAGCTGGGAAAAACGCACGGAAGCCATCTGCGGCATTGCCAACATGATGAATATGGCCGTCGCCGGTACGCCGGAGGAGCAGAAGGACTACGTCAACGCTTCGCTCTATGAGGCGTTCAACATCCCGGAGCTGTGCGAGAAATCGAGCTGGCTCGGCGGCATCACCGGTGACTCCGGCGACGAATGGGAAAACATGGCAGGCCGTGTCGTACAGTTCACGCGCAACCGCGTGGAAAAGGAGCTCGATACCTGCCCATGGGACATCGTCGGCAGTGAGCTGTGCAACATGACAACCAGTATGTTCACGGCAAACTTTGACCTCGCGTCCTCCAAGGGCACGGAAAACGAGGTCGCGCTCAACATGTGTCAGGCTCGAGGCTGCGGCAACAAGCACTGCCGCGTCGTGGCGGAGCGCCGCGACGTTTATAACCTTCCCAAGCAGGGCTGGCTCGACCACATGCAGCAGCCCGTCGACCCCATCCACGACACCCCGCGCGAGCGCATGGTCAAGGAAGGCCAGTGCCTGCGCAACGGTCAGTACACGCAGAACTTCGGCGAGGAAACGTCGCTCGAAAAAGCGTACCACTGGGTCGCGCAGATGGGCTGGGTCTGGTCCATCCAGTTCCCGATGATGGCCATCAAGGACATGGCGCCCGACGAGGATGAGTTCCTGCGCGTGTTCCGCATCGTCTTTGCAACAGCAGGCAAGAACCAGTTTATCGATCCGTTCGCCAAAGAGGGTCTGCGCAGCTACCTCGGCGTGCCGCACGAGATGGACGAGAACGACGGCCGGATCCTCGGCGGATATATCCGCTATATGCTCGACGTGCAGCAGGTGCCGTATGAGATGGTGCGCTGGACGAAGGACGAGACATGGATCAAAGTCAAATCGGAGGACTTCACAGCCCGCTATGAGATGGCACCGCTCGACGAGCTGGTCGATGCCTACGAGGCGCAGTGGAACGGTGCGGCCAAGACGCTGGTCAGCCCGGAATGGTCCTGCGTCATTGAAGACCGCGACGAGGAAGATATGTATATCAAGGTCATCCGCAAGGAAGACCTGCGGATGCTGTAAGGAGGTGCCGAACGATGTTATTCAGAGAAGATACAGTCGCGCGCGCCGACGCCGAGGCCATCCGCAAGGGTGTAGGCTTCTACCGCTGGACGCATGATCTGGTGGAGATCACCGGCAAGGACGCCTTAGAAGTCCTGCAAAAAATCTATATCAGCGACATTTCCAAGGTCGCCGTCGGGCGCTCGAAATACACCGCCTCGCTGGACGAAAACGGCGAGATCATCGACGACGTGATCGTCATGCACATGGCGGACGGCCTGTATTGGGTCTCCGACCTCTACGGCCCGCGCCTGCTGCCGTGGATCGAGCAGCACAAGGGAGAGGCTGATATTCACGCGAAGATCATCACCTACGACTGGGATATGTACGCCGTGCAGGGCCCGGACAGCCTCAAGGCGATGAACGCCATGCTGGACGCGCCGGTCGACGATCTCAAGCGCTTCGGCATCTGTGAGCGGAAGCTCGGCGATATCCCCGTTTATATCCACCGCTCCGGCTTCACCGGCGAAAACGGATATGAGATCTACTCCGCATTCGACAAGAGCGCGGAAGTTCACGACCTGGCGCTCAAAGCCGTCGAGTCTGTCGGCGGCCGCGAGCTGCAGACGCTCGAGGTCTACGTCCGCTCTATCCCGATGGAAAAGGGCTTCGCGCTCAAGCAGGATTTCAAGCACCTGAGCCCGTATGAATGCGGCCTTGGCTGGGCGGTCGCCGCCGACAAGGATTTTATCGGCAAGGAAGCGGCGCTGGCACGGAAAGAGCACCCGAAATACCGTATGGTCGGTCTGGAATTCTCCCGCGAATCCACCGAGGATATCTCCATTTGGGAGCGTGTGTACTGGTACGGCGTCGAGGTCGGCCGCTGCGCGCAGACCATCTACGGCTATACGGTCGATAAGAACATCGGCTTTGCCACCGTCCGCGCGGACGTGCCCGACGGCGCGGAGCTGACCGTCGGCTGCAACGATTCGCCCGCTGTTGTCGTAAACAAGGTTTTCTGCTGAGGAGGACATTATGGGAAGATTAGATGGTAAAGTCTGCATCGTGACCGGCGCTTCCGCCGGGATCGGGCGCGCCACGGCGGAGCTGTTTTGCCGCGAGGGCGCGAAGGTCGTGGCGGTCGCCCGCCGCGAGGAGCGGCTCAAGGAGCTGGCGGAGGAATGCAAAGACTTGCCCGGCGAACTTGTCTGGTACGCGGGCGACGTCGGCGACCCGGAAACAGCTGTAGGCATGGTCAAAAAGGCAGTCGAGACGTTTGGAAAGCTGGACGTTGCCGTCAACGACGCCGGTATCATGGACGACAACACCGCCATTGCCGATCTGTCGGATGAAATGCTCCATGAGACGTTCCGCATCAACACCTTTGGCCTCATGTACGGAATGCGTGAGGAATGCCGGCAGTATCTTGCACAGGGTGAAGGCGGCGTGATCGTCAATATCTGCTCTGTCGGCGCAACGCACCAGACCTCCGGCGCAGCCTACTGCGCCAGCAAGGGCGCGGTACTGGCGGCGACAAAGAATACCGCGTTCATGTACATGGAGGAGGGCATCCGCTGCAATGCGGTTTCCCCCGGCGGTGTGGTAACCGACATTCCGCTTGTCATGCCGCCCTCCGACGAGTTCGGCTTCAGCCGGACGAGCAAGCTGCTGGACTTCTCCGGTGAGCTTGCCATGCCGGAGGATCTGGCGGACGCGATTCTGTTTCTGGCCAGCGATCAGTCCCGCTACGTCAACGGCGAAGAGCTGAAATGCGACGGCGGCTGGACCTGCTTCTGAGCATCCAAGCAACATAACAGCACAGGCGGCCCGTACAGAGCCGCCTGTGTCATCTTGAAATCAGGGAGGAACTTACATAAAAAGGCCATAACGGTCGTGACAGGCGGCCATGGCGGCATGGGCAAGGCGATCTGCAAGGAGCTTGGAAAGACTTCTGCGATCGTGCTGGCAGGCCGTAATCCTGCAAAGCTGGAAACGGCAAAAGCGGAGCTGGACGAGCTTGGTGTGGAGAGCGATCTTTGCAAAACTGACATTGCAGATCGCGCACAGGTGCAGGCACTGGCAGACTATGCTGCATCGCTGGGCAGCGTGAAGCAGATCATCCACACCTCCGGTGTGTCGCCGAGCGATACAGGGACGGAAAATATCATCAAAATCAACGCAGTTGGCACAGTCAATATGGTTGAGGCGTTTTATCCGGTTCTGGCCGGGGACGGCGTGATGATCAATTTTGCCTCTGTCGCTGCCTATACCATGCCGCAGACGGACGAGTGGACGGATGCGTTTGAGGCATGGAATGAGCCGAACTTCTATGACCGGCTGTTATCTCACGCCCATGCATCAGAAGCTCATCGACAATCAACCGGAAACTGCAGAAAATCAGCTGGAGCTGATTCCGGCCGGATGCTGGGGCCATCCCTGTGAAATGGGTGCGCTGACCGCTTTCCTCTGCTCGTCCGGAGCCGGGTATGTCAACGGCGTGGATATCCTCGCCGATGGCGGCCAGAACGCCGGGATCTTTGTTCCACAAATTTAGTCAACTTTTTCGCCAAGTGCTTTCAGAATAGCGAAATAAAAATGGACATGAAATGGGCGGCTCTCCGATCGGGGAAGCCGCCCATTTTGAAGGGATGAATCGTAGAAATCAGTTTGTCAGCTTCGAAATCATTCGATAGCCTGGAGCTCCTTATCCAGCTCCTCCAGATGGGGCTTCAGAAATGCAGACTGCGGGAAGCTGGCAAGCTTGCGCAGCGTCAGACCGCCGACGAGCTTCATCTGCGGATTTCTGGAAGCATCGGGGCTGTATTTGTCCAGCACCGCTGCCGCCGCCGGGTTCTTCAGGATGTCCTTTACCTTACTGTCGAGAGAAAATGCCATAAGAATAGCCTCCTTTTCTTTGATTCTCTGGTAATATTGTACAAAATCGCGGTCAAAAAGGAAATCCTGCAAACTGCAGGAGAATCTGCAGTGTTATCCGTTCAAATTGTGGGGCGGCTCACGCTTCTTCGGACTCGCAGTCTTTCTGCATGCAAAAGCTCCCCTCAAGGCAGGCCTCGAGGGGAGCTTGATCGTTATTATAGGCTTTTACGCTTTCTGTTCCTGCTCCGCGATCTGCTTGATCAGGAGCTCCTCCGCGTAGCCGCAGGCGCGCTCGACGGAGCCTGCCTCGAACGGATTGGCCAGATTGGCGTAGCGCAGCGTCTCGAGATAGCTGCGGCTGCCGCCGGTCTTGCAGAGCTTGAGGTAGTCCTGCCATGCGGCGGCCTTATCCTCGGCGTACTTCTTCTTGAACTCCATCGCCCCCATGGTCGTGAGCGTGTAGTTGATGTAATAGAAGGGGTAGAGATAGATGTGCAGCTTGTGGTACCAGTAGCCACCGCGCTCCAGGAAGGGATTGCTCTCATACTTGCGCCACGGCATGTACTTCTCCTCCAGCAGATGCCACTGGTAGGTCCGCTCCTTCGGCGTCAGCTCCGGATGGGCATAGCAGATATGCTGGAATTCGTCCACGGCCACGCCGAAGGGCACAAAGGTCAGCGCCTCCTGCAGGTGGGCGAAGCGGAACTTATCCGCCTGATCGCCGAAGAACCACTCGGCATAGGGATAGGCGAACTGCTCCATGGACATGGAGTGAATTTCGGCAATGTCGGTCGACTCGCTGTAGTAGTCCGAGATGGGCTGGCTGCGCATGGCCATATAGCCTGCGAAGGCGTGGCCAAGCTCGTGGGTCAGCACCTGCATATCAAAGATCGTGTGGTTGAAGCAGGAGAAGACAAAGGGAGCCTTCAGGCTGGGCAGGCTCGTCATGTAACCGGTGGATGCCTTGCCCGGCTTGTTCTGCAGATCCATCAGCTCGTGGTCGATCATGAAATCGATGAACTCGCCGGTCTCCGGGCTGATCTCGTGGTACATCTTCTGGGCAGTCTTCACCATGAAGGCATCGTCACCCGCGGGCTCGGCATTGCCGTCCGGGAACACCATCTTCTCATCGTGCCACATGACGTGGTCGATGCCGAGGCGCTTGGCCTGCGCGTCATAGAGCTTTTGGCACAGCGGGACAAGGAACATGCGCACCTGCTCGCGGAAAGACACGACCTCCTTTTCGCCGTAGTCCGTGCGGCTCTGCTCGAGATAGCCGACGGGGATGTAGTTCTCATAGCCGAGGTTTTTGCCCATCTGGTTGCGGATGCGGATCAGCTCGTCCCAGATCTCCTCCAGACGCGGCTCGTTGTCCTCGTAGAATTTGGCGTAGGCCCTGACGGCAGCGGCGCGCATGGCACGGTCGGGGTGCTCGAAATACTTCTGCACGCCGTAGAGGTTCAGCGTCTTGCCGTCGAAGGGGATCTCCGCCGTGGCCATGATCTTCTGATACTCGTTGGTCAGGCGGCTCTCCTGCTGGCGCAGCGGGATGTTGGCCTCGCAGAACAGCTTCTTCTGCAGATCCATGGAGACAAAATACTGCTTGCCGAATTCCTTCTCAATGTCCGGGCGGAAAGGGCTGGACGCGATGGCCGCGCTCAGCGCGACCTCCTCGCCGCCGAGGGTCGGCAGCGTGTCGTCAAGATAGGCGACCTCCGTTTCATAGAATTCATCACGGGTGTTCAGCGTATGGCGGATGTTCGCGATGGAATACTGCGTGGACAGCTCGCAGTTTTCGCGGTCCATCTCAAGAAGCAGCGTGCGCAGAGCCTCGTAGCTCTCCGCGTGTTCGATCGCAGCTTTCCAATCCTTGAGCTTTGCGCGGTATGCATCCAGATCGGGGCGCTTATATTCCAGGGTCGAAAATCTGAAATTGTCCATGGCGTTCCGGTTTCTCCTCACATTTTATAATGTTAATGGATTTATCGCATCAAGTTATTAAAAGTTTTTTGTAGAATATAGAGTCATATGTCAGGATTTGAGTTCATGCTAATTTATTGTTTCTCACATATTACCTTACAATCTAATTTCAAAGATTCACATAATGATTTAAAAGCATTACAATAGGCCTTCATTATTTTTCTGATATCAAGTTTTTCTATAAACCCGTCAGTTTTTCCCCCTTTAATGTATAATTTATTCGCTCTCATAAACAGCTTTTTTAAAGCTTCTTGTCCATTGCCCTTCGGCCTTTTTGTCGTTTTAGGCAAATGAAGATAATTGATCACTCCTTCCAAATCGTATAAAAACCATTCTTCTATTGATTGTTTTGCAATGATATATGTGACTTTTACGGCACCTTCTTCTTGTAGCGACTTTTGGACCTCGCATCTATTAAATGGAGGCTTCTTTGAAAACTCAAAAACATCGTGATCTATACATAAAAACACATTGATATTTTTTCCGCAATGATCTTTTTTTAATTTATTGAATTTTCTCAATGCGTCTTTTTTATAATTACCGATGCCTTTCATATCAATATATTCTATTTCACATGAAAATGGTGTCCGCATTACTCTACGAGCTTCCGCAATCACAGCTTTATAAAACTCGATTTCTGTAGGGCCTTCTACAAATAATGCTACTACTTTATCAGCCTTTTTTTTCTATATAATCTTTTAGATATACGTGTGAATCAGAAGTCGAGAGAAGATTGAATATGTAATCGCCAACTGATTTATCATATTCAGATGCATCTTTAAGAAGTGCGTTAACTTTTGTGGATGCAATTCTACCAAAGTTCGCTTCCCCATTATTGTCGGTCAATCCAATATATATGCTATGAGGATTGAGATATTGAATAATATACGGTGAATGGCTAGTAATAATTATTTTGCAATTATTAATTAGTTGACTAATCACATCTAAGTAATTCTGTAGCAATCCTGGATGTATCGAGTTCTCGGGCTCCTCAATTGCTATCATGGACAAACCTTTAATATCTGCAATAATTGCAAATGTTAACATCAGAAAAATTCGCTTTGTTCCATCAGATAAGCCTTCAAAACCAACAGGTTGGATCATTTTGTCATCCATGATGCTCATAGAATAAATGCTATCGGTAAATACAAAAGGTACATCTTCTGATATGTTCATTTTATTTGGTCGATTTAATTTGATTTCCTCAACCTCAATATCTTTCACATCCGGAAAAAGCCGTTTGAAAGAGTCTATTAGTAATTCGTATTTATCTTTATGATCTTTCTTTAAATAAAAAATAGCTCTTGGAATGCTTTGTATCCCCTGCAATTCTAATTCCTGAAACCCTTTTACTACGAAAGGTGCTGGCATAAAAGATGGTCCGGCATCCAAATGTCTTTCAATAAAGTATTGTATAGAATTGATTTGCTTGATAATATCATCGTAAAACAGATCGTCAAATGACAGTAATTTGGATATTACCAAGCTAGAATCATCTATTTTTATACTCTTATTGCATCGTCCTGTTTCTGCTGAACGATATTGAGCTCTTTGATTATCACGCACAATATAAGAATTGTACTTTTGATTTTTTTCATCTTTTTTAATTTTCAAGTACTCTCTTGTTATTTTAGCAGGCGCATTGTCTGTCTGCCAAGAAAATGCGTATCCATAATTGATAAAATATCTTAGTCCTTTAGAAAGAGTTTTAACTTCGATATCAAAAGAATAGTCTTGACCTGCATTTGATTTTAAAATTGGGATTCCTCGTTTCGAGGACATCATAACGTTTCTTGTGTTGCTAGGAAAATGGATAAAATCAAAGCCAAAATCAATCGCATCCATAAGATTTGATTTCCCATATCCATTTAGTCCCACAAGAGCAGTAATAGAATCAAAATCCAATTTTACATTCCTTATGTTTCTGAATCCACCCACAGTAATGTTTAATATTTCCATTTTCTTAGCTCCTTGTAAGGCACATAAATCAATCATTCTTGCCCTCATCGTTATTTTACCTCCTTTTTTTGAAAAATGCAACAATTATTTTCGTTATAATTTGTTTCTATCGCTTTTTTAATTGTCAGTACTCACATATGTTAAATTATGCATCATATTTTAGCAATTCCCAGATGCGAAGCAAACGCTTATTTGTCGAAAAAATATAATAATATCAAATTCGCAGATACAAGTATTGCCAGTACTTCCCGTAAAACGAAAGAAGCCACTCGCAAAAAGTGTAGGGGCTACTTTTCCATACGAGGCCAACAGTTTCGCCTTCACTATAACTGTGTCGGACGATGGAGATTCCAACGATGCTGTCCCTGCCAATCTTGGAAGTGTCTGTGCATACAAGCAACCATGTCCCCCCCTGTGAACTCGCTGCATAAAAAAACGAGTGGTCTTGCAGCTTTTCAAATGCTGTAAGACCACTCGTCGTGGTGCGGGTATGGGGACTTGAACCCCAACGCATCTCTGCACAGGAACCTAAATCCTGCATGTCTGCCAATTCCATCATACCCGCGTATCGATCAAATTGAAAACGGAGAATGAGTTCCGCTTCCAACTCATTACAATTCTATCATTCCGGCTGCAAGTTGTCAACGCCTTGTATGCTTTGCACAAGTTTTCCTGTAGGGAAACAATTTTCCCTGCATAATTGCTTGACTTTCGCGAAGTGAAACGGTACAATAAACAGTGGATTTGTTTGTTTGCTCTGTGCATTGGGGTAGCCGGAGGAAGCATTACTTTTTCGTGACACACGCACCCAATTTGAAGAACAGGAGGTGTATTCCGGCAATGGAATGGTATGGTTACGTCCTGCTCGTCGCAGGACTGCTGATTGTAGCATTTATCTTCTTTCTGATCGGCATGCTCTATCGCAAGAAAGTCGCGGAGCGTGAGATCGGAAGCGCAGAAACCGAAGCAACGCGTATCATCAACGAAGCCATCAAGGGCGGCGAGAATAAGAAGCGCGAGATGCTCGTGGAAGCGAAAGAGGAAATTCATAAATCCAGAACCGAATACGAAAAGGAAGTCAAGGAGCGCCGCGCTGACCTGCAGAAGCAGGAGCGCCGCCTCCAGCAGAAGGAAGAGTCTCTCGACAAGAAGCTCGACGCCTTCGAACGCAAGGAAGACGATCTCCGCCGCCGTCAGGCAAACATTGCCGCCACGCAGGACGAGGTCGAAATGATCAAGAAGAGCCAGCTCGAAACGCTGGAAAAGCTCTCCGGCCTGACGCAGGAGGAGGCTAAGAACCACCTGCTGAAGAATCTCGAAAACGAATGCAAGCATGACGCCGCGCTCAAGATCAAGGAGATCGAGACGAACCTCAAGGACAACGCCGATCAGCTCGCCCGCGAGATCATCTCCATCGCCATCCAGCGCTGCGCCGCCGACCACGCCGCCGAAACGACTGTCTCCGTCGTCGCTCTGCCGAACGATGAGATGAAGGGCCGCATCATCGGCCGCGAGGGCCGCAACATCCGCACGCTCGAGGCCATCACCGGCGTCGATCTCATCATCGACGACACGCCGGAGGCCATCACCGTCTCATGCTTCGATCCCGTGCGCCGCGAGGTCGCGCGTCTCGCGCTCGAGAAGCTGATCGCCGACGGCCGCATTCACCCTACCCGTATCGAGGATCTCGTAGAGAAGGCCCGCAAGGAGGTCGACCGCGTCATCAAGCAGGAGGGCGAACGCGCCACGTTTGAGACCGGCATCAACAACCTCCACCCCGAGCTCATCAAGCTGCTTGGCCGCCAGAAGTACCGCACGTCCTATGGTCAGAACGTTCTGAACCACTCCATCGAGGTCGCCCACATCGCCGGTCTGCTCGCAAGCGAGCTCGGCGTGGACGTCGCGCTGGCCAAGCGCGCCGGCCTGCTGCATGACCTCGGCAAGTCTGTCGACCACGAGATGGAAGGCAGCCACGTCCAGCTCGGCGTTGAGCTGGCCCGCAAGTACAACGAATCGCCCGACGTCATCCACGCCATCGAGGCGCACCACAACGACGTCGAGCCGCGCACCGTCATTGCCTGCCTCGTGCAGGCGGCCGATGCCATCTCGGCCGCTCGTCCCGGCGCACGCCGCGAGAACGTGGAGAATTATATCCGCCGTCTGGAAAAGCTCGAGGAACTGACCGGCACTTACCCCGGTGTCGAGAAGTCCTACGCCATTCAGGCCGGGCGCGAGGTCCGTATCATGGTCAAGCCCGAGGATGTCTCCGAGGACAACATGGTCATCCTCGCCCGTGAGCTGACGAAGAAGATCGAGTCTGAGCTGGAATATCCCGGCCAGATCAAGGTCAACGTCATCCGCGAGACGAAGGTCGTCGAATACGCCAAATAAGGTCAACCGCCTGCCGGGCACGGATTTTCCGTGCCCGGTGTTTTTATGTCCTGATACAGCCAACCGGCGGACTGCCGCCGTTTTCGGGCTTGGCAATCCGCCGGTGTTCTGCTATAATATTAATATTGGAGAATTGTCAGCCTGCTCAACGGCCGCGCTCCGTGCCATAGAAGAAAAGGGCAACCATGCCCGGCCCGCAGTGGCTGCCGAGCGTCGTACCGACGGTGTTGATCACGATTCTCCCGCGCAGCTGCGGGAATTTCTCTTCGATCATGCCCGCCAGCTGTTCGGCGTCCGCAAGATTGTCCGCATGAGAGATATGGCAGGGGCCGTCATAGGCCATGCCGCCCTCGGCATAGCTGACCATTTTCTCCACAAGAACGCGCAAGGCGCGCTGCTTGCCGCGAATTTTCTCCCGCGGGATCAGCTTGCCCTCGCAGTTTGCCTCGATCACGGGGCACAGACGCAGGAGCGTGCCGATCCAGCCCGCCGCAGCGCTGACCCGGCCGCCACGCACAAAATATGCCAGCTCCGGCGTGAAGAGCCAGTGGTGCACATGGAGCCTGCGCGCTTCGATCCAGGCGGCGGTCTCCTCCATGGTCCGGCCCGCATCGCGCTGACGCGCCGCTTCGAGCATCAGGATAGCAGCGCCGCCCGAGCCGCAGAGCGAGTCGACAACGATGATTTTCCGCTCCGGGAATTCCTCCAGCAGCATGTCCCGCGCGGCGCAGGCGGAATGATAGCAGCCCGACAGGCCGGACGAGAGCGAAACATGCAGGATGTCGCTCCCCTGCTCCAGAAACTGCCGGAAATACAGCTCGAATTCCCCGGTCGTGACCTGCGACGTCCCCGTCGTGGCCCCGGCTGCCATGGCGTCGAAAAACGTCTTCATCGGCAGACTCTGGCCATAGTCGTCAGGATATTCCTTCCCGTCCAGCAGAAAATGGAGCGAAACATAATGCAGATCGAGCGCGGCGTATTGCGCAAGCGTCAGATCCGTCGTGGAATCACAGCTTAACATGTACGGCATGGTGTGGGTCCTCTCTGTGTGTTGATTTTGCAGTTGCATAAAAATCCGCACGGACGGACGTGCTGCCCGTGCGTTGGGATTCCCTGTTTACAGGAATTGCGCCCGGCAGATCAGCATAGCCAGCACCGGGATGACGCAGCCCGCAAGAAGCTGCAGCGCCGTGTGACGCTTGAGCCGGATGCTCGACCAGATGATCGGCGTCAGGAGCACATAGCCGACCAGAAACCACGGATTGATAAAGATCGACAGCGCCGCGATCGGGCCGGAGCAGCCGCAGGTATGGCCGCTGGCTTTGAAATGCAGCAGCGTGCACACAGCAAGCGTTGTGCCGGAGATGAGATACGTTCCGAAAACGACCTTTTCCATCGCTGCGCCGTCGTCCAGCACGGCAGCAAGGAAGCCGATCAGATAGCCGAGCACGGAGAACACCAGCGCCAGATTGCGCTGCGTCTTTCTGCCGCCTCTGCGAAGCGCCGGGATGAGATAGGACACCGGATAGGCCAGCACCGGCAGCAGCGACAGGCACACGATCGCAAGCAGATAATGTCCCAGCGAAGCAAATGAGCCAGGCACGAGCACATAGAGCAGCGTGCACATCAGTGCGGAAAAAACCGGCGGCGTTGTCAGGATACGGACCGCCTGTGCAAATTTCTGTTTCATGATGAAGCCTCCCCGTGAGTCATTCGCCGGGCCGCCCCGGCTGCTGGACTCATCGTACCATGCCGCGCCCCGTATGTCACGCTACCGGCGTGAGCCGTCCCTCTCCGCAGTCTGGAGAGCGACTCCATCAGCCCGAGAATGGGGTTCTACTGTGAGTAGAGTCCTTGATTTGCAAGGGTTTGCGGGCATTCCCCACCAACAGAAAGGACAAACGCCCATGAATGAATCCGATGAAAAGCTGCGGCAGCTCATCGCCGAAAACATTGCCTATTACCGCAAGCTGAACGGCGACACGCAGGCCGGTCTTGCGGAAAAGCTCAGCTACTCCGATAAGTCCGTCTCCAAGTGGGAGCGCGGCGACGGCACGCCGGACATCTTCATCCTCTCCCATATCGCCTCGCTCTACGGCATCACCGTGCAGGACCTGCTGCGCGAAAAGAAGGTCGCCAAAACGCGCACGCGCCACCTGCTCATCTCGCTGCTGTCCGTCGGCCTTGTCTGGCTCGTGATGACGGTGTTATTCTGCGGCGCGCAGATCTTCTCGATCTGTGACCGGTATGCCTGGCTGCTGTTCATCTACGGCATCCCCATCTCCGGAATCGTGGCGCAGGTTTTCTGCGCGCTCTGGAGCAACCAGCTCTCGCAGATCTTCGCCTGCTCGCTTATCATCTGGGGCGCCGGTCTGAGCCTGCACCTCACGGCGCACGGGAACCGGCTGTTTCTTGTCTACGTCATCTGCGCCGTGCTCGAGGTCCTTCTGATCCTGCTGTACACCCTGCGCGCGCAGACGCGCTGGCGTGAATGGCGAGAAAAGCGCAAGAAAATGCAGAAATCGTCCGACGATTCCGTAGCTTGAGCGCTGAAAATTCCATTTTCTCCCTGTTTTGTCGATATTGCCAATTTTTCTTTCTATAATTTGTTGAATTCTCCATGAATTTTTAGGCGTAACATGCTTGCACTTTTTTGCACAACGTGGTAAACTGGCACCAGAGAGGAGAAGATCTCCTCTGAACATAGTCGGAGCAGCGCGGCGGCCGCCGCAGCGCTGCATGGTTCGCCATTGACCGGTCCCGCTCGTTCGTTCTCCTGTCCCGCACAGAGCGGTGTGCGCAGCCGTCTTTGTGAGCAGGCCTGTCCTGCAGAGGCTATGGGCTGCACTCTGGGATCCCCGCGGCTCAGTCCACGTTCGTTTTCATCTTTTCTTCTTTCTTTCGTTATTTGGTCAGGCAAGAGTTAACCGCGAGTATGGGTAATTTTTTCTTACTATCTTATTCTCCTTTCTAGCATCTCCTAATAATTTGAAGTGAAGTATTGGTATTGTCGAACATCTTGTTTTATCTGTCTCTTCCGCGGGGCTGCTTCTTTTGGAGCAGCCCCCATTTTGTTGAAAAAATCCCTTTGGGCTTTCAGAATTGCAAAACAAAACTTTGCAGCATTATTTTGCAATTCTGCCGCGGCGGCGGGAGGCCTGCGATTCACCGAACCCCACCGGCTGCTCCGGCGGGGTTCTCGTTTTCCTTTTCTTTTTCCGGAAAACATGGTACAATACAGAAAAACGGGCGGCTGGGCCATGTTGGCACGGCCGCCGTATCCGAACACACGGAGGAGATCGCAATGGAAGATATGATCCGGCTGCTGGCAGCCGAGTTGGGGCAGAAGCCGCAGCATGTGGGGGCGGTCGTCCGCCTGCTTGACGAGGGGAACACCATCCCCTTCATTGCCCGTTACCGCAAGGAGCAGCACGGCGCAATGGATGACACGACGCTGCGCACACTGGCAGAGCGCCTGCAGTATCTGCGCAATCTGGCCCAGCGCCGTGAGGAGATCCGCCGCTCCATCGCCGCGCAGGAGAAGCTGACGGACGAGCTTGACGCTGCCCTGCAGGCCGCAGTGACGCTATCGGAGCTGGAGGACCTATACCGGCCCTATAAGCCGAAGCGCCGCACGCGCGCGACCATCGCCCGGGAGCGCGGCCACGGGAGCGCATATCATCAGTTGAAGTACAGTCGATGTCCTCATATTTGAGACGAAGCCCCATATCATGCTTGCGGGTTCCGCACGTTGTGATGGTAGCTGCATTGCTGTCTGCAAGATACTGGAAATCGACATCCCAAAGCCAGGAAACATCTTCTCCGTCTTGGTAGGTATCATTGATCTGAATGATAATATCCTTTGGTTTTGGATCTTTTAAGACGAGAGAAATCTTCTGCTGGAATCCGATCGGGTTTTTGGACAGGTGAAGCTGTACTCTGGCACCGTTGATCATCAGGATTTCTTCCCGGTTGTTTCCATAGTCAAAAGACTCTGCCATCTCTTTAAAATGTGCCATCGGGGCATGCATAGTATGCAGTGCCGCATAGGCAGCAAGGGTGTTGTAAATATTGTAAGGCGTCCGTACCGTAGAATCCAGGTGCAGATCTCCCATATCGAAGGTGTAGAGTTCGTCTTTGAGCGTGATCTGTGTGGCTGTAAAATCAGGATCCGGGCGCTCCCATCCGCAGTTCGGGCAGTGATAAATTCCAAGCTGTCCATAATGGAAGAAATCATACTGTAGTTTCTTTCCGCATTTTCGGCAGAAAATACTTTCCCGGATCTCAGAGCGGGAGATGTCATCAAAAATCTGTTCGCTGATCCCGTATGTCACAAACGGATTGCCGCTTGTTTCCGCCAGGGAATAGGAAAGAATATCATCGCAGTTGATGATCAGTGTCGTATCAGGGACACTGGTGACGGCTGTTTTCAATTTGTCAAAGGTAATATCTACTTCACCGAACCGGTCCAGCTGATCTCTGGAAATATTTGTCAAAAGCGCACAGTCCGGTTTTAACTGAGGGAGAACTCCCACAGATGCGATCTCATCGACCTCAATGCAGGCATAATCCGCATTCAGCTGTCCGTGCTTGTCTGTGGCCAGAACAAATGCCGAAATAATCCCGTTGAGCATGTTGGCTCCGGTACGGTTGATGATCACGGTTTTTCCCTCGGCCTTCAATGCTTTGTATAAAATGGCATTGGTCGTTGTTTTCCCGTTGGTTCCCATGGTAACGATCGTCTTCTCCCGGATCTGGGAAGCCATGACGCTTAAAATATTGGGATCGATCAATCTTGCCACATATCCGGGGAGGGTAACGCCGCTTCCGCGGTTTAATTTTTTGATCAGGGCACTTGTCCCTTTTGCACATGTAATTGCAAGTCTGCTTCTTAATTTCATAGTAATCCACTATCATCCTTTTCTTTGAAATACTTGTATTATTATAAGGGAAATGG
>OGXL01000343.1_pt1 | contig 40448 bp, 32 predicted proteins | sample 1576311 | NCBI WGS metagenome assembly OGXL01 (sample SAMEA3541564, study PRJEB24748) | human gut metagenome | biome: human gut; feature: human-associated habitat; material: faeces | place: China | collected 2012 | reverse complement strand
AAACAAAGTGTGGTGGAATTTAACTCTGCACTGGAATTTAAAATTTCAAGTTAGCAATTTGATACGAGCGCCGGACACGGAAATCCTGCGCCTCATCCATTGACATTTTCACAAAAACAGGGTAAAATATAGACTCGTGCAGCCGGGGCGGTAGCGGTGCCTTGTACCTGCAGTCCGCTATAGCAGGGGTGATATTGCGCGGAGGGCGACAGCTGGCAGAGCTGCCCTTGGTAAGTGACGTTGATATCCGGGTCTCACGCGACGGAAATCTGTGAACCGTGTCAGGTCGGGAACGAAGCAGCACTAAGCGGAACCTTCCGGGTGCCGTGAGGGTGCCTGGGTTGAGTAAACTGCCAAGGTAACGTCTGTTGGCCTGGTTCGAAGCGCAATGCACGTAAAAGATAATTCTGACATGATATAAATACAAAAAAGAACAGTGTCTCATCCTGTCCGGATCAGGCACTGTTCTTTTTTGCTTTTTTCTTTTTCTCCCGCAATTCCCGGAAAAACTGCTTCATCAGGGAACTGCACTCCTCCTCCAGCACGCCGGCTGTGATCTGAGCCTGGTGGTTAAACCTGTCCATCTGGAGCAGGTTCAAGATGGAGCCGGCGCAACCCGCCTTGGGGTTCATGCAGCCAATCACCACCCGGTCCATCCGGGACTGGACAATGGCTCCGGCGCACATCTGGCAGGGTTCCAGTGTCACATACATGGTACACCCCTCCAGTCTCCAGTCCCCCATCTTCCGGCTGGCCTTTCGTATGGCTGTGATCTCCGCATGGGCCAGAGGATTCTTGTCCGTATTCCTCCTGTTGTACCCCCTGCTGATGATCTTTCCCTCATACACGATCACACATCCTATGGGCGTCTCCTCCAGCGCATACGCCTTTTTAGCCTGTTTAATTGCCTCTTTCATATATTTTTCATCTACATTTTGCACATTTACACACCACTTTATCAAAAATTGTACACCAGTTTTTTTATTCCGGACGTAACCCTTTTAAAAAGGGTTACGTCCGGAATGGAAATTGTTTCAATTGTGTCAGCGTCTCACAGGGCGGCACCAGTATCCGAAATCTTCTTCCCTGTTTGTCTCTTCTTCTGTCAGCTCCACGTCTTCCTCATCCGCCCGGATGAATCTGGGGAAACCGAAGGCTTCCGCCGCCTGGGCCTCGCGGGGATGATAAATGCCGGGGACTCCCAGCCAGCACTGATCCTCCTCCAGTATGAGCAGGAGATGATGGTAGCTGTAATAGCCGTGAAGGAGGAAGCTGTTGTTTGCCAGCCGCCATTCGCACCGCTTCAGCTGGGCGATATCTCTGCGCTGGATCTTGATGCAGCGCAGCTGCCCCTGCTCTCCTGATGCAGGCTCTTCCTCCCTCTCTTCCCGGGAGGGCGGCTGCCGGATCTCCTTCATTTCCTCTTCCTCAGGTTCAGGTGTTTCTCCTGGCACTGACACTGGCATTTCCGCTTCCTCTCCGGGGCAAAACCCATCAGGTTCATTTTCTCCCGCCCCGTCCATCTCTTTATCGTTATCCTGCTCCTCTCTTTCTTCCCTGGCTTTCTGAGCTGCCAGTTGTGCCAGATCCGGCTCAGGCTCGCCTTTCCAGACCTGCATCTTCTCCACATCCACAGGCATGTCATCCCAGACTGCCGCAAATCTCCTGCGTCCTGCATTCTCCAGTATGACCCCTTCGATCAGCGGGTAATCCGAGGCACGCCCTGTATCTTCCGGCGTAAAAGTCAGGCGGTAATTGACAGCTGGATTCACGTGCTCGATAGCTCCCTGCCAAAAGCCAATGCACTGCCCTCCTTTTACATAGAAGATATAAACCTTCAGCTTTTTGTCTTCTGCAAGATGCAGTCCTTTTCCGTGAATGTGCACTACCGTGGACGAGTCAGCCTGTTCTACCTTCACAAAACCCACGTTACGGACGCGTTTCCCATCCTGATATTCATACAAATAGCGAATAAACCGTTTCAAACCTCCACTTCCATTCTTTGTCTGGTTATCACAATCTATTCGCCTATACGCCGGAAAATGCCTGTTCTGACCTCATCCGGATCATTTTGTCCACCCTGCTTTTCGGCTGTGCGCAGCGCCTCCCGAAAAAGGGCTGACTAGAGGATCGCCTTCAGCTCCTGGTAGAGTCTCTTGGCATAACTGTCCGTCATACCGCAGATAAAATCCGTGACAAGGAGAAGACGCAGATACAGCTTTTCTGACTCGCTCTTTCCTCTTGCATGATAGTGGTAGGCGTCCTTATAGTTGCTGGAAATAAAATAGACCAGCCGTCTGTCGATGGAATTCAGCGCACTGTCATCCTCATCGTAGTGGATGACTGCCCGCACAAAACTGTCCATAAGGAAATCCAGTATCCCCGCCTCCACAAGCTCCATGAGATAGATCTGCCTGGTAGAAAACACTCTTCTCATCGCAACGTCTCCCAGCAGCTCCATCAGCTCCTCCGCAAATGTGCCGCAGAACAGATCTGCGGGATACTTTCCCTGCATGATGGCCTCATAATTGGATGTAAATCCAAAAGTCGCACAGGAAATGAGAAATCCCTGCACACGGACGATCCAGTTCTTTACCGCGTATTCTTCCGGATGATCCACCTGCTTTTCCACACCGCGGCGGTACAGCTCTTCCAGCTTCCCTGCCGGATCAAAGACAATTTTATTATTGTTTTTGATATTTTTCAGTTTCTTTAATTCCTCCATCAATACATGGTAGGAAATAAATCCTTTGATGAACGCATCCTCTATATCCGCTGTCTTGTAGGCTATATCATCTGCCGCCTCCAAAATGAATGTCAGCGGATGCCGACATCCGTTTGTTCCCGTCTCCTTCTCAATCCTGCGGAACATCTCCTCGTCCGCCAGATAGTACCCGATCTTTTTTCTCTTGATATCTCCGCAGCCGGCATCGATCCCCAACGAAGAAACCGGATACTTTACAATGGTATTCAGTAGCGCATAGGTCAGGTTCATACCATTTTCATCCACAAGGAAATGCAGTTTTGTCACCAGGCGGAGAGCCTGAGCATTTCCCTCAAAATGATAAAAATCCTGCTTCATCTGCTCTGTCAGCACCTCATCCACCGGCCTGCCCCTGTAGGTGAGCAGGGGCAGGTTTCTCTCAAACCATTCCCGGATAGCCACCTCACCAAAATGCCCAAAAGGGGGATTGCCAATATCATGGATCAGGCCTGCACACTGGAGAATGCTGCAGATGTCCTCTTTCATCTGCGGCGTAAAGGAGGGATCCTTCTTATATGTAAGAATATTTTCCGCAATATTCTGCCCCAGAGACTTGGCCAGAGAGGACACCTCCAGGGAATGGGTCAGCCGGGTTCTGATAAAATCGCTTTTGTCCAGCGGGAACACCTGGGTCTTGTCCTGCAGTCTTCTAAAAGACGCGCTTCCGATGATCCTGTGATAATCTTTTTCAAATTCGCTGCGCAAATCTGCAGACCCGGAGTGCCTCTGACTGCTGCCCCGACTTCTCTTTGGAGATAAAAGCTGCTCCCAGTTCACGCTCATCTTCCTTTCTTTAATCGAGATAGATCGGCGGCTCGTAATCATTTCCAAGCAGCGCCTTCTTCCTCTCCTGATATCCGAGGAACGCCCATTCTGTCATGTCGGTCCACTGGTGGCTGCTCCTGTCATAGACCTGCACATACCCGATCCTCTTGGGATGCATACGCACTGTGTTGGACTCGTACTCGTGCCCTGTATATGGATTGACCTCTCCCTTTTCCAGGTCTTCTTCCTCATCTGCAGCTTCGGCCCGCATCAGTATGTCTTCCGCAGTCTCCTGTGGATGCACTGTCTCCTCTGCTGCAGGCTCCTCTGCATTCTCAGACAGCTCTTCCTGTGCCTCTACTTCACCCTGGCGATCAGAAACAGGAGCTGCCTCCTCCGTTTCCATCTCTTTTACATCCTTCTTTGTCCGTCTCTGGAAGAAATCACGCCAGCTTCCCCTTGCCTTTCTGGCCGGCCGCTCCTGTGATTCTTCTTTTGCCGCTGACACAGGCTGTGCTTTCTCTGCATCCGGCAGATCATCCGGCTGCACCGCATCTGTCTGCTCCTGCATGTTCTCTTCCTCGGCTGCATCTGCCTGCTCTATATCTGACTCTGCTGCGTATGCCTGCGCTGTGTCTTGTGCACTCTCTTCCTGTACTGTCTCTTCTGTCCACCCGGCCTCCGGATCGGATTCTCCGCCTTTCTGATAGAAGACATTCTCTGCCACATCCGGCTGCACTTCTTCCTCCTGCGCCTCGTAGGACTCTGCATCTGCTGGCTGCAGCTCTTCCTCCTGCACCGCCGGCTCTGCCGCTTCCTCCGGAAGAGTCACAGCCTTCCGGTTCTTCTCCTCCAGCAACTCGTCCAGCCCTCTGTTGAGATCCACCAGCTCGCCAATGGTCATCTCTCTCTCTGTAGAGTGCTGACGTTTCTTTCCTTTCTTCTTTTCAAGGCGCAGCAATTCTGCCTCCGTGACACGGACATTCTCCTCATCCGCGCTCTCCGGCTGCTTTGCGTCTCCAAGTATATTCAGTTGAAATGGACAGTCAAGTATCTCCGCTATCATACGCATGTCCTGCTCCTGGAAATTATCTCTTCCAAGGCGCTGCGTAAGATTCTGCCTGGACATCTTTTTCCCTGTCCGCTCTTCTATCATTTCTGCGAGTTCTTTGATCGTCATGCCTTTACGGCTTAAGATAATTTTGACCTGTTCTCCGAATGTAAGATCTAACATGATATTCCTCCTTATTCAATTAAATTATACTCACCCTGCATATCTTATGAATTCAAACAAGTAAAGATTTTTGTTTCTTCATAAACCTATGCTTTTCCCTTTTCTTATTTTAGCAAAACATATAGAGTACGTCAATCCGGGTTTTACTCCATCCTCTTCCCATGGATTTCCCCGAACGCTCCGTCCGTGCTGCACACTGCTATCCTGGCATCGACCCCTGCCACCAGGTATTCCCTGTAATAGAATTCTTCTGGATACAGGTCCGGCTTTTTCAGGAGAAAGGGTACATCTTTTTCGTCAAACCCGATCTCAAAGCTCCTCGTGTCCAGCCCCATCCCCTTGCGCACCGCCTTCATAAAACTCTCCTTCAGCACCCACAGGCGATAAAAAGCCTCTGCCTCCGCTCCACCGGACGGCTGCCTTTCAATATAAGCAGTCTCGGAAGGCAGAAAGAAGCGCTTGGCCACTCTCATGCGTGTCTCCTTTATGGTCTCAATGTCGCACCCCACTTTTGCCTCTTTCTCTGTAGAAATGCTACACAGCACATAACTGCCCGAATGGGACAGGTTAAAAACCCGCTCCGGCTCCGCCCCGTATTGTTCCCGCATTTTCTCCAACAGCATCCAGGCTCCTACGCTCTGCGCCCGGTCCTGAGGAAACCGGAGCTGATCCGCCTTCTGTTTCCGGAAATCGGGCACCCTTTCATAATATTTCCTGTATGTCTCCTCTTCTCTGAGAGCTGAGATCTCAGCTATCCATGTGTGAACCATTTAATTTCCTCTTTCTCTCTTTCCAGTCCGGCATAAATTTGGTCATGCAGCTCTTGAACTGCTGGTTATGGCTTGGCTCAATAAGATGACACAGTTCATGCACGATCACATACTCCAGGCATTCTTCTGGATAGAAAATGAGCCTGGTATTCAGCCGGATACGCCCTGTGCTCACTGTGCAGCTGCCCCATCTGGTCTTCATATCCCGCAAGGTCCATCCTGTCGCATGAACTCCCATGATCTTCTCCCACTTCCCGGCATATTCCAGAACTTTATTTCTCATTTTTTCTATCTGTTCTCTATCCACCGGCGGATATTCCCGATTCCCGGATGTCCTCTCCAGATGTCTGCGCATCCATCCTTCCTTTTCATACAGGAACCGTTCCACCCGCTCCCGGGGCGTCCGAAACGGAACCGTCACAAGCGCCTCGCCCTGCTCGGGCCGCACATACAGGTTGATATTCTTTATTCTTCTGTATTCCATGCGAACCCTGATCCCATGGATGTCAAATACTGCACTTTTCATTTTCTTCTCCCAGCCATTTTCCTGCAAGTCTCTTTACCACTCTCCACTGTGTAAACAGCGCAGAACTTTACACATATACTAGCACATATCACGGAGCTGCTCCATATGAAAATTAAAAAGGACTCCCTTACGTGCTAGCACAATCGGTCGACCAGATCTACCCCGCCATGCTCGATCGCCACAATGCTACGCATCGCGGCGATCCCGGGCGTTCGCCCTATGGAAGCATACGAAAAAGGACTCCCTTACGTGCTAGCACGACGTGAGTCCTTTTTCATATACTTCCGCATGGCTCATTGCCATCAGATATTCCAGTTTTTATCCTTGGAGGTTTTTAGGCGGGTCATGGCGCGGGCCAGGGAGGCCTGAGACAGGTAATATTCCTGGATACTCTGCTTATGGCGCAGGCGTTCCTGGGCTCTCTGGCGGGCCTCCTCGGCGCGCTTGACATCGATCTCCTCGGGACGCTCCGCAGAATTCACAAGGACGGAGACACGGTTGTTGATGATCTCCGCAAATCCCTGGGACACAGCAGCTGTGATCCACTCTCCCTCGGGTGTCTTCAGATGAAGCTCTCCGTTCTCCACTGCCACGACCATGTTTTCGTGGTGGGCCAGAACACTGAACTGCCCATCCTCAATGGGAAGGATCAGATTCTGGCACTTTCCCTCGTAAAAAACCTTATCGCTGGATATGACCTTTAAAAAAAATGTATTCATCTAATCTCACTCCTTCTGCCGGACAAAAGGCACAGCGCCTGCTGTACTTAGGCCTGCTCAGCCTTGGCCTTCTCGATGACTTCGTCAATAGTTCCGACATTAAAGAATGCATTTTCGGGATACTCGTCCATCTCGCCGTCGATAATGGCCTTGAAGCCCCGGATGGTCTCTTTAAGAGGCACGTATTTTCCTGGTATTCCGGTAAATGTCTCTGCCACGGAGAAAGGCTGGGACAGGAAACGCTGGATCTTTCTGGCCCGACTAACTGTCATCTTATCTTCCTCTGACAGCTCCTCCATACCGAGGATGGCGATGATGTCCTGCAGTTCTTTGTACTTCTGCAGAATCTCCTGTACTTTTCTGGCTACCTGGTAGTGCTCCTGGCCGACTACGTCCGCCTCCAGGATACGGGAGGTGGACTCCAGCGGATCTACTGCCGGGTAAATACCCTGCTCCACGATCTTTCTTGAAAGCACGGTGGTGGCGTCCAGATGGGAGAATGTGGTAGCCGGGGCCGGGTCAGTCAGGTCATCGGCAGGCACGTACACAGCCTGCACAGATGTGACCGATCCGTTCTTAGTTGAAGCGATACGCTCCTGCAGGGCGCCCATCTCATTTGCCAGGGTGGGCTGGTAGCCTACGGCTGAAGGCATACGCCCAAGGAGGGCAGATACCTCCGATCCGGCCTGCACGAAACGGAAAATGTTGTCAATAAACAGAAGCACGTTCTGATGCTCTTCGTCACGAAAATACTCAGCCATGGTAAGCCCTGTCTCCGCCACGCGCATACGGGCTCCGGGGGGTTCATTCATCTGTCCGAACACAAGGGCTGTCTTGTTCAGAACTCCCGACTCGCTCATCTCTGTCCAGAGATCGTTTCCCTCACGGGAACGCTCGCCCACGCCTGTAAAAATAGAATATCCGCCGTGCTCTGTGGCAATGTTGTGGATCAGCTCCTGGATCAGGACCGTTTTACCTACACCGGCTCCTCCGAAGAGGCCGATCTTGCCGCCCTTCGCATAGGGAGTCAGAAGGTCGATAACCTTGATGCCTGTCTCCAGAACTTCCACAGCTGGACTCTGGTCCTCAAAGCTGGGGGCTTTTCTGTGGATCACCCAGTGCTCTGCGTCCTCCGGTATCTTCTCTTTATCATCGATTGTCTCGCCCAGCACGTTGAAAAGCCTTCCAAGCGTCTGCTTTCCTACCGGGACCTTGATGCCCTCTCCGGTGGCTGTCACCTCCATCCCTTTATAGAGGCCGTCGCTGGAGGCAAGCATGATGCAGCGCGCAACATTGTTTCCAACATGCTGTGCCACTTCCATGACGCAGCGTTTTCCGCCGTTGTCCACTTCCAGTGCATCCTTAATAAATGGAAGATCTTCCCTGCTATCGAACTCAACGTCTACAACAGGTCCCATGACCTGTACAATTCTTCCTTTTGTCATAGTGTTTTATCTCACTTCCTTTTCTGTGCGTTGGCACCGCCGATCACCTCAGTCAGCTCCTGGGTAATGTCCGCCTGCCTTACACGGTTATAGGTTATATTTAATTCATTCAGCATATCCGTGGCGCTGTCTGTGGCGTTCTGCATAGCCTGCATACGGGAATTCTGCTCGCTGCAGTAAGACTCCACAAGACAGCCGTAAATAATACCGATCAAGTAGTTGGGGACAATGCTGTCCATAACTTTATGGGCCGAAGGGTACAGCGTAACTGCCTCTCTGTACACGCCGGCCATAGCCGCCATCTTGTCAGAGGCAAAGTTGATCCTCTGCAGGGGAAGAAGCTTGATCTTCTGGGTTTCAGCCTGGAGGGCATTGATCATCCTGGTATAGATGATATAGACATCATCCACCTCTCCCGCCTCGAAGAGTTCCACCATTTTTGCAGCGATCACTCTGGCCCGGTAAAGGTTGGGATCCTGCACCGTATATTTAAACTCAGAGTCCAGCTCATCTTCTCTTTTTGAAAAATAGTGCCTTCCCACTTCGCCCAGGACGAACATCTTGTGTTTCCCGGGCTGGCGGATCAGCTCCTCAGCCATCTTCAGCACGTTGTGGTTGTATGCACCCGCAAGTCCCTTATCAGCCGTGATGACAATGCACCCTATCTTCCTGTCTTCCGCCAGGATCTGTTCCCTGCGGTCAAAGAAATGGCTGTGCATATCCGGCACATGGCGCAGGATCCTGGTGATCTCCGCCTGCATGGCGTAGAAAAAGGGCTCTGTGTCCGCCAGTTTTTTCTTTGCCTGCTTCATCTTGGAGGAGGAGATCAGATACATGGCGTTTGTGATCTTCTTTGTCTCCTGGATGCTGGCCATCCTTTCTTTCAATTCTCTTGCATTTGCCATATTAACACCTGCTTACCTTTTCTCTTTAAATTCCTTTGCGGCATTTAAGATCTGTTCTGTCAGCTCATCATCCAGGATCTTCTTCTCCTCGATGGCCTGGCAGATCTCAGGATGACTGTCCTCAAAAAATGCAAGCATATCTATCTGGAACTGTTTTACTTTGTCCGTGTCTACATCTAACATAAGTTTGTGCGTGGCCACGCACAGTGTGATGACCTGCTCGTGAAGGCTCAGCGGATTTCCCAGCGGCTGCTTCAGAAGTTCTGTCAGACAGCTTCCATATTTCAGCTGGGTCTTTGTAATGTCGTCCAGATCTGAGCTGAACTGGGTAAAGGACTCAAGCTCTCTCGCCTGGGCCAGGTCAATACGCACGCTTCCTGACGCCTTCTTCATTGCCTTTGTCTGAGCAGCGCCGCCCACACGGGACACAGAAAGTCCCACATTGACAGCCGGGCGCATTCCAGCGTTGAAAAGGTCGCTTTCCAGGAAGATCTGCCCGTCTGTGATAGAGATCACATTTGTCGGAATGTAGGCAGAAACATCCCCCGCCTGGGTCTCAATGATAGGCAGAGCAGTGATGGAGCCGCCTCCTGCCTCGTCACTTAAACGGCTGCTTCTCTCCAGCAGTCTTGAGTGGAGATAGAATACATCTCCGGGGTAAGCCTCTCGTCCCGGTGAGCGTCCAAGCAGAAGGGAAATCGCCCGGTAGGCCACCGCATGCTTGGACAGATCGTCGTACACGATCAGCACATCTTTCCCCTGATACATAAAGTACTCTGCCAGCGCAGTTGCCGCATAAGGCACGATATACTGCAGAGGCGCGCACTCGCTGGCCGTGGAACAGAAGATAGTCGTATAATCCATGGCACCGTGGGAGCGCAGAGAATTAACAAGCTGAGCCACTGTGGACGCTTTCTGTCCGATGGCCACGTAAATGCAGATCACATCTTTTCCTTTCTGGTTGATGATGGTGTCTGTGGCAATGGAAGTCTTTCCTGTCTGCCTGTCGCCGATGATCAGCTCGCGCTGTCCCCGGCCGATGGGGAACATGGAGTCAATGGAGAGGATCCCGGTCTCCAGCGGTACACTGACAGACTTTCTCTCCACAATTCCTGGCGCCTCCTCTTCCACCGGGCGGTATCCCTCCGCCTCGATCTCGCCTTTTCCGTCAATGGGGGAACCCAGGGCATCCACAACCCTTCCAATATAGCCTTCTCCCACGGGAATACCGGCTTTTCTTCCTGTGCGGGCCACCTTTGTCCCCTCTTTTATATCGGAGTCGTCTCCGAACAGGATACAGCTGACTTCATTTGTCTTGATATCCTGCACCATACCTTTCAGCCCTGTCTCCAGGGTGACGATCTCGCCGTACATGGCGTGATCTATTCCGTATACGGAGGCAATTCCGTCTCCAACAGAGACAACATATCCTACTTCCTGGTCTCTGCTGATCACATCATAATTTTCTATCTCTTCCTTAATAATAGAGATAATCTCATCTGAGTTGATCGAACTCAAGTTTTTCACCTCCAGGTCAATTTTTGTTCTAATCGTTTCAGCCGTCCCTGCATGCTGTAATCATACTCCCGGCCATTCACATGGAGAAGAAATCCGCCGATCAGCGACGGGCGCTCTTCCATCTCCCAGCTCACGCCCTTTGCATGAAATTCCCTGCGCACAAACTGTTCCATACCTTTTTTCTGTTCTTCTGTCGGAGGAACCACATAAGCCAGGTGGGCGGTCACAATGCCGGCCATCTCGTTTTTATACTGGCGGTATGCACGGAAGATCTCCTGCATGATGCCAGCCTTTCCGTAGTCTGTTGCCACTTTTAGAAAGGTGCTAATCTTCTTGTCAAAGATCCGGTCGATCACCTTATGTTTTTCCTCTTTTATCACGATGGGACTCTCCAGAACGGAAATAAGCTCAGAAGAGTCTGCAAAGATTTCCTCCGCTTCCCCAATCACTTCCTCCGGCAGCCCCATGTCATACAGCACCTTTGCGTAGCGGATGGCTGCCATAGAACAGTACGCGCCGCTATTTGCCTTTGCTGTCTTCATGGGAATCACCTGCTTCTCTTAGAAATTGGTCGTAAACTGCCTGGCTGTCCTTCTCGCCGCAGCTGTCCATCACGATCTTTCTGGCAGCATCCACGGCAAGCCCTGCGACCTCTGTCTTCATCTGTCGGAGTGTCTGTTCTCTTTCCAGGTCAATGGTTTCTCTGGCTGTCTGCATGATCTTTCCCGCCTCGGCATCCGCGTCTTTCAGAATACGGTCGTACTCCTTCTTCGCATCTGCCCTGGCCTGCTCGATCATGCGCCGGGATTCATCCTTTGCTCCGCTTAAGGCATCCTCATACTGACTTTTAAGCTCCATTGCCTTGGCCTGCTGGTCGTTGGCATTCTGGATACCGTCAGCGATCATGGCCCTGCGCTTTTCCATAATATTCATGACCGGTCCGATGAGAAATTTGCGCAGCAGCAGATAAAGAATGACCAGGTTGATCATTTCCAGGACAAAATTAAAGTCTAAACTCAGCACTTCCTAGTACCTGCCTTTCCTGTAATCAGCTTTGCTTATCTGCATACATTTCCTACTGCAGGAAGAAGATAATAAGAAGACCGATAATAAAGCCGTAAATAGCGGTTGCCTCTGCAAGCGCACATCCGAGGATCAGGGTCTTGCTGATCTTGCTCTCTGCCTCAGGCTGTCTTGCGATAGCCTCTGCTGCCTTTCCTGTTGCAATACCGATACCAACACCTGCTCCAATACCTGTAACTACAGCAATAGCTGCTCCGATTGCAATAATTGTTCCTGACATAATTTTCAATCTCCTTTTCTTTACTCTTTTCTTGATTATTCCATTTCTTCATTCATGAAAAGCGCAGTCAGAAATACAAAGACATACGCCTGTAAAAGTCCGTCGAATATATCAAAATAGAAACTCAACGGAATAGGTACTAATAACGGAACCACTGCTTTGACCAGTTCCATTACCACAAATCCCCCCAGCATATTGCCGAAGAGACGCATGCACAGCGACAGAGGCCGGATAAAAATCTCCATCACCATGATCGGCGCCACAAAAGGAACCGGTTTGGCGAAGTGCCCTGCCCAGTGCTTCAGACCATTCCTGTGTATGCCTGAATACTCGATCAGAAGCATACTCATAATGGCCAGCGCCGCCGTCACATTTAAATCCTTTGTCGGTGGTTTAAAGCCTGCCAGCCCGATCAGGTTTGAAACTGCCAGATAGAGGGCCACGGTGATCAGATAAGGGACATAGCGCCTGTTTTCTTTTCCAATGATGCCTTCAAAGAAATCCTGCGCCCATCCGATCGCTGACTCCAGCGCTAGCTGGACTTTCCCGGGATTTTCTACTTTTAAGTTTCTGACCAGGACGACAGACAGTACCGTCAGGACCGCCATGATGATCCACGTGACGACAATGGATTCATTCACGGCAATACCGCCGAAAACGGGAATCTCGAAAACCGGCGTACAGTTCAGCTCTTCCATCAGTTTTTCTGTTAATTCTCCCGTACTATCCCCTTCCTTCTCTTATTTTTTCCTGTGAATATTACTGCTAACAAATACATTTGTCAATAAATTTTGCGCCCGGCTCACGCGCCGGAGCTTCGCCTGTTTTTTATGGATTTTTTCTGCTTTTTTCTTTCTTCTCCTCCGCAAAATTATGTGTTTTTTGCAAGGAAATCCGTCCCATCCCCGGCTGCGGTTTTTTCAAGATTATTTTTTACCAATTTATCACTTTTTTAGATTTTCATTTTCGTCATTTCGACAGATTTTTTCTCCGCCGCAGTTTTTTTAAATATACAATACCTCCATCTTCCCCCGTAAATCGCGGTGGTATTTCCCCGTTTTTTACAAACCCGGTCCTTCCCCTTGCAGTTTTCTCTTCTTTGACAGACAGGCTGTGCCAGCTCCCAAAAGCCGGCACAGCCTGTCTCCTTTTGTTCTGTATCTTATCTGCCCTCTGTCTCCAGGGCTCCTACTCGTCATAGTTTTCCAGCAGCGCCAGAGGCTCCCTCTTTAAATTCCGCCGCATGAAACCGCCGGTGATCGCCGACGCCAGCACAAAGACAGCTGCCGCAGCCGCCGCGCCTCCCGCAGCAGGCTGGCTCTTCTTCGTCATCTCCTGAGCCTCGGCACCTGCCTCCTCCTCTGTCTCCAGGGCGCCGCTGCTGAACATGATATCATGGAAGCTGCCCGCCTCTGTCTGTCCGGCGGCCGCCTCCGTAAGAAGGGCGCCCGCGCAGCCGCCTGCCAGCACGCCTGCGGCAGTAAGGAGCAGCATTCCTGACAAAAGCGAGACGGCGCAGCCCTTCTTTGTAAGGCCAAGGCTCCTCTCGATCGCCGTGCGCCTCTCCTGCCGGGAGATATAGAGGTGGCCAAAGAGGGCCAGCACCAGGACTGTCATAAGACTCCCCCATGCAAGCAGGACACCCGACGTGATCCGCCGGTTCTCAATCCCCTCCTCCAGGTCTGTGTACCCGTCGTCGTAGAAGCGGATTTCAAGCTGATCCAGCCCCAGGGTCCGGAATTTCTCCATGTAGGAGCGGATGCTGCCATTGGGAATCTGGAAGGTCGTATTGCTGGCGCTCATAGGGGCCGCGCTCACGATGTGGTCGGACCAATCCCCCTCCACAGAGCGCTCCGGCACGATCACCTCATTGAACCCCAGAGCGTCCCTGGCCCCGTCCTGGCGTATCTTCTGGGTGTAGATCCCCACGATCTTGTAAGTGTCCTCGTCAAACGCATCATAGAGCTCCCCCTGGGCATTTATGAGTCTGCCCGGCGGCGCACCCCCACCCCCGGAGGGCAGGTAGCTCTGGGCCGGTGAGGTATAGGCTGCGTAAATGAGAGGCAGCCGTATCTCATCTCCCACCTCCAGGCCGTTCATCCTGGCAAACAGATCTGACACCAGGCACACATCCTCCCCCGATGCAAATTCCTCCTCTGTGATCTCCCTTCCTTTTTGCACAGAGGCATTGTCCGTGTAAAATCCCAACAGAAGATCCAGGCTGCTGACCGGCTGAACAGGGATCGTGTTGACAGCTATGTAGCTCTCATCCAGAATGTTCAGCCACTGCTGTCCCCGCTCTGTCTCGTAGAACCCCTCCGTCACCTCGTCCACAGACAGCTCCTCAAAGCTGCCCTCCACCTTCTCCCCCTCCGGCGTGTACTGGTCACAGGTGATGTGGGAGATCTGATACTCCCCTGCCAAGTCCGCGTCGTTGTCTGTCCCGTGGCGGTCCGGGCTGCTGTATATGCACATGATGTACCGTTTGCCCGCCTCCAGCACGGGAGGATCCGGGTTGTAGTGGTCGCACACCCACAGGTCTCCCAGGAACAGATTCTCATTTCCCTCCAAAAGCCTTGCCACCTTCACCTTGATGGGCGCTGCCACTCCTGTCTCATAGGGCACTGCCTCCACCGTGATCTGCTGGTTGGTGGACTCCAGGTAATAGTCTGTATCATAGTCCGGCTGCACATTGTAGAGGACGCTGTCCTCCATATAGGCGCCAAAGAACACTCTCCTTTCCGGCTTTATGATGTAGTCCGCCCCCTCAAAGTCCAGTTCTTCTGTGCTTACCCATCTCCCGTAATCCTGCTGCGCCCTGTAAGTGTAGTCTTTCTCCTGAGCATCCCAGACCGCCTCGTAGCTGGATGTCTCCCTGCGCTGCTCCACAGTGCCGATTGTTGTGAACCCCTGCTCCAGCTCCCGGATGCTCTCCCGGTTGATGTTCCACAGATTGATCCCCACTGCCAGCATAGCCGTGGCTGCCAGAATGAGGAAAAAGAAGACCGCCGTCCGCAAAGGGGTCCTGCGCATCTGCCGCAGACTGTTCCTAACGATCATATCTCATCATCCTTCCATCCTTCATCCTGTAGATCACATCCGCTTTCCGGGCCATCTCCAGGCTATGGGTCACCAGCACCACTGTGTAGCCCTTCTCGTGGGCACACTCCAAAAGGAGTCCTGCTATGATCGCCTCATTCTCCGTGTCCAGATTGCCCATGGGCTCATCCGCCAGGAGGATGTCCCCCTCCGCCGCCAGAGCCCGGGCGATGGCCACCCTCTGCTGCTCGCCGCCGATGTTGTCCTGGTAGAGCATGCCAAAACATACAGCCGCCATGCACACCAGCACCTGCAGGGCGCTCCTTTTCTTCTGCCTCCTGATATTGCGCAGGACAATATGCACTGCCTGGAGGAACCGCATGCGGCCGGTGCGCTTTTCCCGAGTGCATCTGCGGCACACGATCAAAGCCCGCCGCTTTGTTTCTTCCTCCTTCCCCCTCTCCCGGGGCCGCAGCCGCAGGCAGGCGGCCCGATACATCTGCCCGTCTGCCAGGAAAAGGGCCTCCTCCCTGCCGTGCACCTTCTGCAGCTCCATGCCATGAGTCTGTCCATACTCCCAGACACTGCGCAGGATTTCTTCCTTTGTCTTTATATTTGCGTCGACATAGAAGCTAAATTCTTTCTTGTCTTCCCACTCAGCCGCCTTCTTATAGTCATCCCGGAACCTGGCAAACATGCCTCCCTGGCGCTCCATGGTCTCCATCTGCTCCAGACAGGCATCCACATCAAGGTCCTTCTCTCCCATCCGCCTGATCTTCTCGCACATGTCCGCCGCCGCTTTCAGCTGCTTTTGATGTTCTAACAGCCTCTCTCTCTGCCTGACCACTGCCTCCTCAAGACTCTCCTCGCCGTGCAGGACACTCCGGATCACATCCAGCTGCATGCCCAGCATGCGCAGCATCTTGACACGCTTCAGGATCTCCACATCCTCCCGGGAGTAGATCCTGTAGCCGTTCCCCTCATCCCTCTTCGGGGACAGGAGCCCCTCTTTTTCATAGTAGCGGATGTTCTGCCGTGATATCCCTGTCATCTGTTCTACCTGCTGGGTATTCACGCTCCCACCTCCTCTTGCTTTCCATCTTAGCATAAAGTGTGCAGCGGTCATACAGTCAAGAAAAATCTTTCCTGATCTTTATTTTCCCGTTCCAGTTAAGAGGTTTTTAATATTTTTTCTTCTTTCTTCATTTAATAAACACATTTTGGACACATTTTCTCTCTATAATAAGTGTCAGATAGTTGAAGAACACATCAACTATCTCCCCCCTCATAAAGTAGACGCAACGAAGGGTCCTCCCCTTCGTTGCACCACACTTTACTCTCATTCCTTTTAATAACTATAAAACAGATGGACCCGCGGCCGGAAAGGCTGGCGGGTCTTTTGCTGTCATCCCCTCAAAAAGATCATTGCCCTGCTGCCCCGAAAAGGTTTTTTAGATTTTCTTAATCTCACTTTAAGAATTTTTCGTGTTCTTTAAGTTTTCCTCCATACTTTGGACATATTTTCCTTCTATAATAAATCTCAGATAGTTGAAGAACACATCAACTATCTTCCCCCCTCATTAAGTACAGATGCCTGGCAGAATGGCATCACACTTTACTCTCATTCCTTTAGATAACTATAACAACGACGAAGCCCGTTAGCCCTTGTGGTTAGCGGGTTTTCGTTGTCTGCGGAACTTTTCGAAACGAAGCCAGATACCATTGCCAATCCCCTGCATATGCCTTATTATATATAGAAATGAAATTTTTCCGGGGGATCTGTCTATTATGGAAATCAAAAAGCAAACATTTGCATCTGACACTTCAGGAAGGAGTGTGTCCGGCTGGGCAAAGGCTCTGGCCATCCTGCTGGCAGGACTCATCACCGCCCACCTGGGAGTGACGCTCTTCCTCCTTTCAGAACTGGGGACGGATACGTTCACTGTCTTCATACAGGGGCTGTCCCGCCTGTCCGGTCTTACTGTCGGAACAGTACATGTTATCGTTCTTTGTATCCTTATGATCCTCATGCTTCTTGGAACAAAAGGATATGTGAAGCCCGGAACCGTTGTCTGCGCTTTCTGCGGCGGCCCCATCATCGATCTTTTCACCTGGCTTCTGGGCGGATGGATCAACCCACAGGCCGGCATGGCCCTTCGCATCGTGAGCATGCTCCTTGGCTGCGTTATTTTATCCGCCGGCATGTCCATTGTCATCAACAGTAATGCGGGCACCGGCCCCAATGACCTGGTGGCTGTGATCCTGTCTGACAAGATCAAGTCTGTGCAGTTCCGATGGGTGCGGGTGGGCTGCGACCTCTTCTTTGTCGTGCTCGGCTTTCTCCTGGGCGGCACAGTGGGCGCCGGCACGCTGACTGCGGTCTTTCTGACAGGCCCTCTTGTACAGTTCTGGCTTCCCCGCACAAGAAAGCCTGTACAGGCTATTTTGAAGGAAGATTTGTAAGAATAAGAGCAAAAGGAAAGAGACGTCCTCTTCAGGTCGTCTCTTTCTTGCATATCACCAGATATTCTTATATCAATAATTCTTGTTAAAGTTCTTGTACGCTCTTTCTACCGCGAGCCGCTACACTCTCCTGCGCTTTCTCCACGCATAAGCGCCAGCTACCGAGAAACCGGACACGGCTGCGAGTATCAGCCAGAGCATGATCCCTGTGCTGTCGCCGGTCTTAACTGCTTTGTCACCGCCAGTTCCTGTCTGGCTGCCATTCTGACCGCCAGACTGCTCTTTCGCAACGATCCGGAATGTCACTGTCTTCTCTGCGATCTCATAATTTCCGCCTTCATTGTCTGTAATGGTCACAGAAGCAGTTCCCACACTCACATTGTCTGTGTAGGTGACCGTATACTCATCAGCCGGAATGACTGTGCTGCCATCTTTTACGGTGACGCCCGGCTTCTTTGCTGTCCCGTCGTAGATGTACGTGTCTTTTTCAAGTTCCACTGTCGGGTCTGCTACTCTCTTCTCTGTCACGGTCAGTCCTGTGATCACCGCAGATACCTCTTCCCCGTCGTGTGCGTAGGTAACGGTAACGGACTCATCTCCCACCGCCAGGAAGGAACCTTGTTCATACACGATACCCAGAGCGGAGGCCGGGATTGTTCTCACAAGTCCGTTTTTATAAGTGATCTCAACCGTCAGGCCAGTCGGATCAAACGGATCGCCGTAGCTGTACCCGGATCTGTCCGGCGTACCTGTAATCTTCATAGCCGCCGGCGGATTTGCCTGGATCGCCAGGTCAATGGTGCCGGACACTTCATTGTAATGCTCTGTATCTTCCGGGATAAATACCCACACATATTCTGTGCGGTCCGGTTCAAATACGGTGCCGTCTGCCAGCTTCAGCGTACCTGCCGCCTCTCCGGTCTTGTCAAGCTGCACGCCTGTCGGATCATCTGTGGAATAGAGTGTTTCGCCATTGTAGGACACGTCTCCCACATCCGGATTGGCCTTTCCGGCATCAAAGCTCCACACAGCATATGCCTCCGCATAATTCTGATCTGCTGCCTTTACAGCTTTGACAGTCACCGGTCCGACTCCCTTGACCGTCACGGTTCCGTCCTCACTTATCGCAGCAAACTCTGTGCCTTCTGTCACTTCCCAGGTTATTTTTCCCTCACCGGAACCGCCGGATATCTGGAGGGTGAAGACATCTCCGTAGGAAATGATTCCCGCCGGCATTCCCGTAATGGCAAGCACCGCCTGGGCCGCTTTTCCGATCTCAAAGGATGCTGTGCCATTTACAATGAAATTGCCGCCCTCTCTGTCTGTCACGATCACCTTTGCTTCTCCGGCATTTACATTATTTTCATAAGCCACTGTATATTCGGAATCGGGGATCAAAAGTCCTCCTGCATACACAGTTACCGCAGGCTCTTTTTCCGTTCCGTCGTAGATATATCCGCCTTCCGGGATGGCAAGCCTGATGTCCGGCTCTTCCACTGTCTTCTCGGATACAGTCAGGCCGTCGATCTTCGCTGTGTGGGTCTCGCCTGCTTCTGTGTACGCCACTGTCACGGATGTGTCTCCCGCCCACAGGAACGCACCATGCTCATAGCGGATCTCCATTTCATTGTCTGTCAGGACTTTTCTGTCGCCATTTACATAGACAGCCGTAACGGTAACACCTGCAAGATCCACAGTGTCTCCGTATACGTATTCGGTCTGCTCCAGTTTGCCGCTCACTTCTATGCGATCCACAGTCACAGCCTGGACTGTCAGTTCTATAGATCCTGTCACACTGTTATAATTGTCTGTATCCTCCGGCACAAATGTCCATGTATATAACTCCGTGCCTGCCTGGAGAGTAGTCTCATTCAGCGAGAGCGTTCCCTTGGCGCTTCCTGTCATCTGAAGCTGCACATCTTTCCAGGAAGTGCTTGTATAGAGCACGTCATTTGCGCAGGTCACTGTTCCCACATCCGGGTCTGCCTTCTGAACTGACAGAGTCCCTTCAGCCTTTGCTCCGGCATAGTTGCCCTTGCCCGGATAGGAGACTGCCACTGCATAGTCACCGGCAGGAATGCCAGACAGTTTTTCCGCCGGGAGAACTGCCCTTCCATTGACGATGTCCACGGTGTATTCTTTTTGATCCACCGTGAATGTCACGCTGCCAGTCGGCATATCGGTCTCGCTGATACCTGTCAGCACAGCGGTAAGAGAAATGTCCTCTCCATAGACTGCTGTCTCCGGGATATCCAGACGGATGGACGTGGAGGCAGGGGATATGGAGAACAGTTTTGTATAATCGATCGTGCAGTTTTTACTGTACTCTGTACTCTTGATGACCACCTGCGCGCCATTTCCGGCATTTACGTTATTTACATACTCTACTGTATACTCCTCTGCCGGGAGCTGTACAGTCTTCTCCTTGTCGATCCACACAACGACTGCCGGCTCTTTTGCTGTGCCGTCATACACATAGCCCCTTTCCGGCCAGTCCGGGAAGGTAAACTGCTCAGACTCTGCAATAGTAATCTTTTTGATCTCAATCTGTTTTTCAGCTCTGGATGCCGTCATGTTTTCCGAATACGGTATGGATGCTTTTAGTACATACGTACCTGCATCTACAGGAGCTCCCTGGAGGGCGGTGTTCCCTGTACTGTCATACCAGGTGAAGACTACATCCTCGTAAGAAGCGCCTTTGATTTCCAGTTCCTTTTCTGTTGGAACTGCAAAAGGCTTTGTGTCGTAATCCTTTGTTGTCTGGTAAGTATCTGCAAAGGCAATGCTGCTCTTCGCTTTCTCAACTGTCAGTTTGCCCGGTTTATAGGCGATATTATAGTTTCCGGTCACATCACTCTTGGCCGCATTTTGGATCTCTGCGTCTGCCACAGTGATCACACCATTGTCTGTGACTTTCGATGTGTCAGCTGACAGCTTCACAGATGCAACCGCATCTCCTGCAGCCAGGCCGGCTGCTTCTACCTGCCCTATACCCTCATCGATGGTCTCTCCGTAGGTGATGGTCTGATCCTGGGCTGTAAGGGTCACATCCCTCTTTGCGATCTCAAAACTTCCCTCAGCTGCTCCTGTATATTTTTCACTGTTGTCTTTCGCTGTCACAGTGACTGTCACGGTCCCGGCGCTGATCAGATCATCCCCGAATGCTACTTCATACTCTGCCTCCGGAACAGTTTCCCCGTTCAGTGTCACTGACACATCACCTTTGGAGACAACTTTTTCTGTCCCGTCATACACATAGTTGCCTGTTACTGTGACAACTGCACCGGACAGGCTCAGTTTGCCTGACGTGGACACTGCCACGGGGATGTCCGCTGTATTGTCCGCTTTGTCAGTAACGGTCAGCGTAAATCGATAGTCTGTCTGCGTCTCCATCCCTGTGATGACAAACTTGCCATTTCCCTGATCTGCAATATTCGGAGCTGCGGAGCCGCCGGAATTATAGGCCAGGCTGTAGCTCTTGATGTCAGAGAGTGTGTCTTTTGCAGAAGCAGTCACTGTGGCAGAGGTATCCTGCACAGAAACGTCTGCTTTCAGTTCAGTCGGAGCGGTTTTGTCGATTGAAAACTTAGCATATCCTCTGACAATCGCTCCCGTATTCAGATTCCTAAGATAATAGGTCTTGAAGATTTCTCCTTCTCCTACGACAGTAATCTCATTCCCCCACTCTGTATCTGCATTTGCGGTATCTGCAATGCTGTATCCCTGAGGCGGTTGCAAAGCGACATCTGACTTGTACCAATAGTCTTCGCTCTGCTCTGTCGGACTATATGCAGTCGGATTACTTTCGTCTGTGTAGTAGTCAACCGTAAATGTGACTTCCTGGGACTCTGTGACTTCGACATCTGCATACTGTACTGTCAAAGTATACTTGCCTGGTGTATATATCTCTTCCTGAGGATCTTCTATTGGAGAAAAACCGTATTTTAAAGTATTGAGTTCTATATCCAGCGCGCCATTTACAAGTCCCCAATCCCCGATTTCAGCATCTCCGGAATAAACCTTTACCCCTTTACCGGGACTGCCTGTCACATGCAGCACCACGTCTGTTCCATAAGCCACCTCTGAGCTTTCCAGCTGTACAGAAAGCGGGGTCACTGCATCCGGATCGTAAGCCGCAGAAGCGAGGTTCAGGATACTGTCTGCGCCGGAGCCATACAGAGAAGTCGTTTCTGCATCATAGTTGTATGTTATTGAATATCCCGACTTGTTCGAGAATGAATATCCATTGTCCACAGAGCCATTGCCGCCAGCCAGGAACAGTGTCCCGTCACTTCCGATCGTACCATCGTCACTGTTCGTCACGTCCACCAAGTAATTCTGACCGTCCGGCATAGTGACGATATTCCACATATGAGCCCCTTTTATATCTCCCGTAACTGTATAACATACGATTTCATCAGAGGCAAAATCTGTCAGATCACAGAGATACTGGAATGCTTTTGAGTATCCTTCGCACACAACAGTCGTAGCATTATCGCCATCAAAGACGTAAATCAGCTGCCACGGGTCACCGTAAGGTGTACCTGGAGTGTACGCAGCATCGTCATTGTAGGATGTCAGCGCACATATTTCATCTTTATATCCAAGCAGTTTTTTATAGTCTGATACACCCTTATACTTAGTTACAATCTCCTGGGCCTTGGAAGCTGCTGCCACTGCTGACCGGGCCTTGGAAGCATCTACACAATTCTTCATACTGGAGTCTTGATAGCCTTGCGCAACGCTAAAGATAAGCGTAGGTATTGAAAAAATGATCGCTTGTCCATTGTCTTGATATGAATATCTTATACTGGCTCCATCTGTTTTATCATACCAGTATAATTCATAAGGGCAGTCTACAAGCAATGCGTCTATAATCTTTTCAATAGATATTCCCGTTTTTTGCAGCAACTGGTCCCTCATTTCCTTAGTAAAGGTTTCCGGCCATCCACTCCACCCTAATTCCTCATAAGTAAATATCCAGCTGTTATCACTGACCAGCTCAAACTCCGTCGAACCGCCATTCGACGCAACTCCCGCAATGCTCGTTTTCAACTGATCATAGATCGCCTTCTCCTGCTCATTCAACACCTTGTCGCCATAATTGGCCAGAGTGGAAATACCACTGTTAAGTCCCAGTATATTCATCACATACCCGTCCAGCAGCTCCTCATTATCCGGCAGTCCCGGATCTTCCGGCACTATGACGCCAGTTTCCGTGAGGATCTCTGCATCCTGCTCCTGTGCCGGTTCTTCCGCCGACACAGTACTTGCGGAAAAGGGCATCATACTACACGCAAGCGCCGCAGACAGGACAAAGGCTAAGATCCTCCTCCTTCTTTCAGCCTCCCTTGCGGCAGGCTGCGCAGGAATGGCAGTAAGAAAGAAGAAGTAAGAGCGCGTCTGAAAAGAAGCATACAAAAATTTGTCCGAAAATGGAGCGGCCGCCATGGCCGCTCCATTTTCGCTCTCTACACATGATTTTATTTTCCCTTTTACTGGTTATCTAAAGCTCCAGCGCCTTAAAATGCATAAACCGCATTCTAGGCTTTCCCTGTTCTGCAAAAAAGGCATCAAGTCTCCGGCACATCTTCTGCAGCCAGGCATGAGAATCTCCCGGACACAGAGGATCATATATCTCCCTGTAGCTCTCAAGGAGCTGGATAACCAGCGCGTCCAGCCGCTCGCCGCCGGTCATGGTGTGTTCCCTGTCAAGTGGAAGATATCCAAGTAAATCAAGCTGCTCATTGACGCTTTCAAGACAAATTGCCGGCCCGTTCAGTATGATCAGATGCCGCAGCATGGTCCTTCGCGGGATCTCACCCTGGAGACGCATCTGCCGGCGCAGCTCCGAGTCATAACGGGTACTTGTAATGTGTTTTCGCAGAGTCCTGATGCTGCGCTCCCCCGGCACGGTCACATAGTGGAAAGCATCTGTAAAATAAATGTGCCGGAAATATTTTCCTCTCTCCTCAGGCCGGATATGCAGTTCCTCCAAAAGCTCCTGCGGTATCCCTGCCAGATACCTCTCCTCCAGCTTCTGAAGCAGACTGCACTTTTCTATGCAGGGAGCACTGTTCCATTTTTCCGGCGTGTCATAGACTGTCTCGCTGCGGTCAAAGTATCCCTGGATAAGAAATCTTTTTTCCTCTTCTGTCAGTTCCAGTGCTCCTGCCAGCCGCAGACACTGCTCCCTGTTCACAGGCGTGTAACGGCCGGTGCGCCAGTAGCGGATCTTGAGACTCTCCGTCCCAGTCCGGGGCTCTCTCCCCAGCATTCTCTCACAGAGAAGCCGGTCCACTTGAATCTTACTCTTCAGCTTGTATCTTCTCTGGATGCAGGCCATTCTCTCCTGCAGCCACTTCACCTCCGGCCGGTCCGCCCCGGTCGTCTGAAGATTCTGCCTGGCTGTGTCAAATATCTTTTTTTCTATGTGCTTTTTCTCTTCTTCTGTCTTCATACAATTTGTCCCCTTCTGTCCTTCTATAGTGTTTATTCGCACCAGAAGGGCAAAAGGGGACAAATTTAAAATCCTAATTTTACATTCTTCATCTCACAGCACTGCCTGATCTATTCCGCTGCCGGATACTCATTGCACAGCAGCCTGTAGGGCTCCTCATCCTCCTCGATCTCGGGGAACCTTCCTACATTTTCATAGAACCGGTTGTCCGTGTTGTCGTCATTGCACATGGACACTTCCCCCAGGAGGACCGGGCCGCTTCCCTCCTCCACGTCAAAGTCGTGATACAGGTAGGGCGTGATGGTGATGGACTCTCCCGGGCAGAGCCTGATCTGGGTTCCTGCCGGTACGGTATAGGTATGTCCGTCGCAGTGAACAGTCACCGGCGTGTCTGCAAACTCTTCTTTTTCATTGGAATTGTACACCCGGATCAACACATTGCCGCCGCCCCGGTTGATGATATCCTCCATCTTGTTCCAGTGAAAATGCATGGGGGAGTGCTGTCCTTCTTTTATATAAAGGAGCTTCTCCGCATAGGGCTTCGGATACTTCTCATCATGCACGTTACCGTTGCGGATGGTGATAAGGGAAAATCCCACTTTGTCGAAGTCCCCAAGGCCGTAATCTGTGATATCCCAGCCCAACCCGTTGTCCCGGATCTCATCGTACTCGTGCCCTTTTGTCTTCCACTCCTCCGGTGTGAAATGACAGAAGGGCGGAAGGCTGATCCGGTACTCACGGATCATGGCCTCCATCTCTTTTAATGCCTGGTTAATTTCTGAACGCTTCATTTTTCTCCTCCCTCTGCCCCACATGCTCTTCCATCCACCTGTACAGATCCTCGTACACCTGCTGCCGGTCTTGCTCATTAAGCACTTCATGCCGGTCGTTCTCATAGAGCTTCATGCTCACGTCCTTCACTCCCGCTTCTTTGTACAACCGGAAGAGCTTTTCCACATCTTTTCCAAAGTTGCCCACCGGGTCCTTCCCGCCGGACATAAACAGCACCGGAACGGTCCTTGGAATCCGCAGGGCTCCTTTCTTTCCGGCGATCTGCTTCATTCCCTCAAACATCTGGTAGTAGCCGTTGACTGTGAAGGTGAAGCTGCAGAGCGGATCTGCCTCGTACTTTTCCCGCATCTGGATATCTGAAGTGACCCACTCCCGCCTGCTGTCGCAGGGCTCAAAGCTGCGGTTGTATCCGCCCAGTCCCAGATTATCTATCAAACGGCTCCTGTAATCCCAGCCCTTCACCGCTGCCAACAGCCGGCACAGGAGCTGTCCCGCACACAGGACAGGCACGCTCTTAGATCCCGTGCCCATGATAATGGCGCCCGCAAGGCCCCTGCCGTGCTTCAGAAGATACTGGCGCAAAAGGAATGATCCCATACTGTGTCCCAGCATAAAATAAGGAACGCCGGGATATCTGTCCCCGGCGCGTTCCCTGAGCGTATGGATATCTCGGATGACACAGGCATTGCCATCCGGCTCATGGAAAAATCCATACTTTTCTTCTGATGTAACGGATTTCCCATGCCCCAGATGATCATTTCCTGTTACATACCATCCTTTTTCTGCAAGCCAGGAGGCAACCCCGTCATAGCGGTCTATGTATTCCACCATGCCGTGGCTGATCTGAAGCACCGCTTTCACCTCGCCCTCCGGGATCCATTCCACACCGTGGATATCCGTCTCTCCATCCGCGGACGGGTAAAAGAATTCTCTCTTCATATTCTTCCTCCTAGCGGTCCTCCATCTTGACGTAGTCTCTGTGTTCTGCCAGCGCTTTGTACGCGGGGCGGATGATCTTGTCTACATTTTTCAGCTCTTCCAGCCTGTGGGCGCTCCAGCCCACAATGCGGGCCGCCGCAAAAATAGGTGTGTAGAGAGCCTGGGGCAGCCCCAGCATGCTGTACACAAGTCCGCTGTAAAAGTCCACGTTGGCGTTAACGCCCTTGTAGATCCTTCTCTTCTCCCCGATCACTTCCGGAGCCAGATGCTCCACCGTCTCATAGAGGGCATACTCTTTCTCGTATCCTTTTTCAGCGGCAAGCTGCTTTACAAATTTCTTGAAAATATCTGCACGTGGATCGGAGACAGAGTACACCGCGTGCCCCATACCGTAGATCAGTCCCTTCTGATCAAAAGCCTTCTTGTCCAGCAGGTCGCACAGATACTGGCGGACCTCATCTTTGTCTTCCCAGTCATGGACATTTTTCTTCATATCCTCAAACATCTGCGTCACTTTAATGTTGGCGCCGCCGTGTTTCGGTCCCTTCAGGGACGCCATGGCAGCCGCGATCGTAGAATACGTATCTGTGCCCGACGATGTGACAACATGGGTGGTAAAGGTAGAGTTATTGCCGCCGCCGTGATCCATATGGAGTACCAGCGCCATGTCCAGGATCTTGGCCTCCAGCTTTGTGTACTGGCGATCTTCACGGAGCATCATCAAAATGTTTTCCGCCGTGGAGAGCTCCGGTTTGGGTGCATAGATAAACAGATCTTCTCCCATACGGTAATTATAGGCATGATAGCCATATACCATCATCATGGGGAACTGGCTGATCAGATTCAGGCACTGGCGGAGCACATTGGGAATGGACGTGTCATCTGCCTTTGCGTCATAGGAATACATGTTCAAAATAGAGCGGGAAAGACTGTTCATCATGTCACGGCTTGGCGCTTTCATAATGACATCTCTCACAAAATTGGGGGGAAGCGTTCTTCTCTCCACCAGCGTGTCATGGAACTTTTTCAGCTCCTTCTCACTTGGAAGCTCGCCAAAGAGAAGCAGATATGTGATCTCCTCAAATCCATAGTGGTCTGCATCCAGGAAACCTTTCACAAGCTCTTTGATGTTATATCCCCGATAGTAGAGTTCTCCCTCGCAGGGCACTTCCTGCCCATCCACCACCTTCTTGGCGATAATATCAGATATGTTGGTAAGTCCTGCCAGAACACCTTTTCCGTTTAAATCACGAAGACCTCTTTTTACCTCATATTTTGTATAGAGCTCTTTATCAATGGCAGTATTTTTTTCACAGAGTTCTGCCAGATGCTTGATCTCCGGCGTGATCTCAAAAAGTGCTCTTGCTGCTGGATAATGTTTCTCCATCTTCTGTTCTCCTCTCTTTATTCTATTCATGATTGTCAGGCTGCCCATTTATCTTCCGATAAATGATATTACTAAGCAGCGCGAAGTCTTCCAGTGTCAGAGTCTCTCCGCGTACACCGGGCCCTTTGCCCAGCTCCTCTATACTCTCTTCAACAATTTCCCTGGGAAGATCCAGCTCTGCTGAGTTTTTCAGTCCATTTGCCAGCGTCTTTCTGCGCTGGTTGAAAGATGCCCGTATCATGCGGAACATCAATTTCTCATCCTCCACCCGGACCGGCGGTTCCCGGTGCACAGTCAGCCTTATGACTGCAGACCCGACTTTGGGCCTGGGCATAAAACAATTGGGAGGCACATTTGCCACAATATAGGGCTGCGCATAATACTGCACGGCCAAAGAGAGGGCACCGTAGTCCTTTGTCCCCGGCCCCACCTGCATCCGGTCTGCCACTTCTTTCTGCACCATCACAGTTATGCTCTCAATAGGCACATGGCTCTCAAAAAGCCCCATGATGATGGGCGTTGTGATATAGTAGGGAAGATTGGCCACCACTTTCACTGGCTTTCCGCCATTTTCTTCGTCCACCAGCTTCTGAATATCCATCTTCAGTATGTCCTGATTAACAATATTTACATTGTCGTAATCCTTCAGGGTATCTGCAAGAATCGGGATCAGCGCCTTGTCGATCTCCACCGCTGTCACCTTACCCGCTGCCGCAGCCAGATACTGCGTCATAGTTCCGATGCCGGGGCCGATCTCCAGAACATAATCGTCTTTTGTTATATCGGCCGCCGCAATGATCTTATCCAATACACGGGTATCTATAAGAAAATTCTGTCCAAATTTTTTTTGAAAGGAAAAATTATATTTTTTCAGTATCTCTATTGTATTCTGGGGATTTCCCAGTGTAGGTATGGGCATCGCCCCGCCTCCCTCCATCATTTAGTCTCTCATGCCGTATAATATTCTGGCGTTTTTCTCTGTCTGTGCCACGACTTCTTCACAGGAAATTCCCTTGATCTCTGCAATCTCTTTCACTACATAGGGAAGGTTCAAAGAACTATTCCTCTTCCCTCTGTTTGGCACAGGTGCAAGATAGGGACAGTCTGTCTCCAGCACAATGGATGAAAGAGAAATATCTTCCACCACTTCCTTAAGCCTGCGTCCGTTTTTAAATGTGACAACACCGCCCACACCTATGAAAAAACCCATCTTCACATATTCCCGGGCCAGCTCTTTTGAATAAGAAAAGCAGTGGATCACCCCCATAAGTCCCCGGGCATGTGACTGCATGATCTCCAGCGTGTCGGCCGCCGCATCCCTGCTGTGTACGATAACCGGCAAAGACAACTCCCTGGCCAGCTCGATCTGACGCACAAACCACTTTTTCTGCACCTCCCTGGGTGCCTCATCCCAGTAATAGTCCAGTCCGATCTCCCCCACGGCGACAACCTTATCCCTGCCGCACAGCCCGCGCAGCTCCCGAAAACTTTCCTCGTCCAGCTCTCCTGCGTGATCCGGATGAACCCCAACGGCTGCATAGATAAAAGGATAGGCTTCCGCCAGAGAGATGGATGTCCTGCTGGATTCTATAGAAGCTCCCACATTGACGATCGCTCCGACACCGCCCTCTTCCATGGAGGCAAGAAGCGCGTCTCTGTCCATATCAAACTGTTCGTCGTCATAGTGTGCGTGAGTCTCAAAAATCATGCTGTTTCCATCCAATTCCATTTCTGATCTAAAATTAGTAGAACAATTATACCATAATTTCTCCCCAATTCATATAATATGAAAATTAATTTTTTGTTAAGGATTTGGGTTACCCTCTTGCCCGGAACTCCTCTTCCAGCTTTTGGATCTCTTCTATATTCATGCCGGTCAGGTCCGCAATCATCTCAGGATCCATGCCTTTCTCCAGCATACGAAAGACAATATCCTTCTTGCCCTGCTCTCTCCCCTCCTGCAGACCCTTCTCCATGCCCTCCTGCAGGCCTTTCTCCATGCCAGTTTCCCAGGCACTGCTCATGATGGCATCGTGGTCCCTGATGGCCTTCTGTCTGGCCTCGTACTCCAGCCTGGCCCTCTCGTCCGCGCTCATCCTCTCCAGCTCCCTGTATGCCTCCTCAATATATTCACTTGTACCTGCCATATCCTCCAACTCCTTCCGGTTCTTCCCTGCCAGGAAGCGCATCCAACGGATGACCTCATCATCACTCTGCAGTTCTTCCGGCAGCTTCTTAAGCTCCAGGATCTGCATCTCCAGAAGGTCTGTGTACTTTTTCCCTGTCTGTTCATCACACAGGCTGATGATCCGGTGGCATTTCTCGTCATCCGCAAAGCGGATAAAGTCCAGTATGCTCACATGGATACACTTTTTCAGTTTCGTGTAGGGATCGCCCCTTCCTATCTGCTCTGTGTACATTTTGCTCAGATAGAACAGGGACCTGGCGTCCCACTGTCCGAACGGGTAAGCCTGCATCTCCATATTGATCTGAGCCCCGTCTTCCATCAGGGCCCGGACATCCAGGATGCCCAGCTTCTCGTCCGGGTATTCCTGCCGCAGCGCCGTGGGGAGCAGCACCGTCTCCCGGACAGCCGCCGGGTCTGCCCCCAGCAGGGCAGCGATAAAGCCTTTCCGCACTTTGGGATTGTACATCAGTCCCTTAAAACACACATCCACGGTGGGAAGCATGATAAAATTGTCATTTTTCTTCGTCACAGTCTTCTCCTTTCCTGCTTGTCTCATACAGGAAAGAGCTCTGCTTTCATATTAGCACATTTTCCAGAGCCATCAAAGGCGAAGCCCTGTTCCTGCATTATTCCTTTTGTTTACAAATCGGATCTAATGCCTGGAATACAGGCTCCGAAAATAAGATATCTGCTGCTTTGAACATCTGCAGCATGAAGACAGATCTTGCAGGCAGCATACATTGCCGCCCAACTGATTTTAAAATAACATAATCCGATTGATTATGCAATCCATTTCCCGCTTTTTTCATAATTTTGTTTTCTTAAAAAAGCTGCGGAGGTTATACTCCACAGCTTTTTCTTTATGACAGGCCCCTTTTCTAGCAGATCTCTGCTCCTGCCGGCATGTCTTTTTCCGGTGTCATGAGAGCCAGATTGCCGTCTGCATCTTCCGCGCAGAGCAGCATTCCCTCGGAGAGAACGCCAGCCAGTTTCGCAGGTTTCAGGTTCACAAGGACCATGACCTTCTTGCCTACCATCTCCTCAGGCGTGTAGTTGGACTTGATACCGGACACGATCTGTTTGATCTGGCTGCCCACGCGCACTTTGGAGCAAAGCAGCTTCTTGGACTTCTTCACTGCCTCGCACTCAATGATCTCGCCTACCTGGAACTGCATTTTTCCAAATTCCTCAAAGGTGATCTCCGGTTTGTCCTCTATGTCGATGACTTCTGTCTCCTCTTCTTTTTCCTCCACAGCCGGGTGAAGCTCCTCCACCTTTTTCATGACTTCTTCCAGATCCAGCCTCTGGAAAAGGATCTCCGGCTTCTCTGTCACCTTGCCATCTCCCAGCTGTGCCAGGATCTTCTCTGATGTCTCAGGCATAAAAGGCTCCAGCGCTCTGGCGCCGGCCTTGATGCTCTCGATCAGATTGAAGAGCACTGTCTCCAGGCGGTCTTTCTTCGACTCATCTTTTGCCAGAGCCCAGGGCATAGTCTCATCAATATATTTGTTGCAGCGTTTGAACAGGGTAAAGATTTCTGAGATGGCGTCCGCCACGCGGAGGTCTTCCATCTTCTTTTCCACTGCTTTCGGCATATTCTCTGTCACAGCCTGCAGATCTGCGTCTACTTCCTCTGCGGCGCCCTTGTCAGTCACAGTTCCGCCGAAATATTTGTTTGTCATGGAAATCGTACGGTTTACCAGGTTTCCAAGGGTGTTTGCCAGATCGGAATTCATCCTCTCCACCATCAGCTCCCAGGAGATCACGCCGTCATTGTCAAAGGGCATCTCATGGAGAACAAAGTAGCGCACTGCATCCACGCCGAAGAAATCCACCAGCTCGTCAGCGTAGAGAACATTTCCTTTGGACTTGCTCATCTTGCCGTCTCCCTGAAGAAGCCATGGATGACCGAACACCTGCTTCGGAAGAGGCAGATCCAGAGCCATCAGGAAGATGGGCCAGTAAATAGTATGGAAACGGATGATATCTTTTCCGATCAGATGAAGATCTGCCGGCCAGTTTTTCTTAAACTGTTCTGTGCTCTCCCCGTCACAGTCATATCCGATCCCTGTGATATAGTTTGTCAGTGCGTCCAGCCACACGTACACTACGTGATCCGGGTCAAAATCCACCGGAATGCCCCATTTGAAGGATGTTCTGGACACGCACAGGTCCTGCAGTCCGGGAAGCAGGAAATTGTTCATCATCTCATTTTTCCTGGACACCGGCTGGATGAACTCCGGATGGGTATTGATATGCTCGATGAGCCGGTCTGCATATTTGCTCATTTTAAAGAAGTAGGCCTCTTCTTTTGCCGGCTGCACCTCCCGGCCGCAGTCCGGACATTTGCCGTCCACAAGCTGGGACTCTGTAAAGAAGGACTCGCAGGGTGTGCAGTACATTCCCTCATAATATCCTTTATAGATATCTCCCTGGTCATACAGCTTCTTGAAGATCTTCTGCACCTGTTTTTCATGGTCTGCGTCTGTAGTGCGGATAAATTTGTCGTAGGATGTGTTCATCAGATCCCAGATCCGCTTGATCTCCCCTGCCACATTGTCCACGAATTCCTTTGGCGTAACGCCTGCTTCCTCAGCCTTCAGCTCAATCTTCTGGCCGTGCTCATCGGTTCCTGTCTGAAAGAACACATCGTATCCCTGGCTTCTTTTGTACCTTGCGATGGCGTCCGCCAGTACGATCTCGTAAGTGTTCCCGATGTGGGGCTTGCCTGATGTGTAGGCAATGGCTGTTGTAATATAATACTTCTGCTTTTCCATACTCTCTTCTCTCCTTTATAAATAAAAAAGTCCTCCCTGACTTCCTTGGGAAATCAGAGAAGACGAATTTACCGTGTTACCACTTCTCATTCACTCCTGCCTCACAGCAGAAATCTCGTCAGGTGCCGGCATGGCCGACATCTCTCCGCTATAGAGGGCGGTCCCTTCGCAGACTTACATTGAGCACTTAGCGAGGTATTACCGAGCTTAGTGCGAAAGTACACCTGAATGCTTGTCGAGGTTCTTTCGAGCCTAGCATTCATGGTGTTTCTTCTTTTATGCACTTAGCGAGGTTTTTTCGAGCTTAGTGCGAAAGTACACCTGAATACTTGGCGAGGTTCTTTCTGTTCGTCTGCGCCGCTCGGAAGCCATCTTCAGCCCGCTTCCGTCCATTTCCTCTCAGCATGTAGAAATTTCTCTGTAAAACTTTCCCGGACCTACTCTCTTCGTCACAGCGTTTCTGTTATGAAAAATAATCTGTCTCAAATCGTAGCATAGGGAAAGAGAAATGTCAAGGTATTCGCTCCATACATATACTGTTAAAAACACCTTCTGGAAACCAACTATGAATGATCACTATCCCTTTTTCAACACCCCTCTCCCCTACGCCTATGACGCCCTGGAGCCCTGCATCGACAAAAAGACCATGCGGCTGCACCACGACCGTCATCTCCAGACATATATCGACAACCTGAATCATCTCCTTGAAGCAAATCCGTCTCTTCAGAAGTACTCTCTGACAGAGATGCTGGTCAGCCAGGACAGACTTCCCTGCCAGCTCCGGACTTCCCTGCTCAATAACGCGGGCGGCGTATTCAATCACCGCTTCTTCTTTGAAGGCATGACAAAGGCAGGCACCCGGGTGCAGGCGCCCGCCCTCTTTCGGCAGATAACCAAACAGTTCGGCAGCATGGAGCATTTTAAGTCCTGTTTTAAGGAGGATGCCCTCTCCGTGTTCGGCTCCGGGTATGCGTGGCTTGTCTGGGAAAAGGGCGCTTTATGCATCACCACCTCCGCAAACCAGGACACGCCGGACCTGTGCCGCACCGTGCCGCTGCTGGCCATAGACGTCTGGGAACACGCCTATTATCTGAAGCATTACAACATGCGCGCCGCCTACATTGACGACTGGTTCCGAGTCGTAAACTGGTCCTGCGCGGAAGCCCGTTTCCGTCGCTGCATGTCAGGCCATATGCCGGTCAGATAGCCGGCCGCCGACTTACGCGTCCTTCCCCACGTGATATTCTATGGCTTTCTGCAGGAGTTCTGCGCAGCCCGGCACTTCCCTGTCATAGTACAGCTTAAACCTCTCGTCGCTGATGTAGAGGTTTGCCATGGCTCTGTGGGCCTCCTGCGTATATTTCTTCCAGGTCATACCAAGCCACTCCTTGTGGAGCATGACGATCCTGCCAGCCTCATCACTGTCCGGGCTTACGCCGTCCAGGACAGCAGATTCACTTCCCGCTCCCCGTAAAAGCGGTACCCCGCCTCATTTGTATGAGCAGGCTTCAGAAGCCCCAGCCTGTCATAGTAGCGCAGCGTGCGTGCACTCACGCCTGCCAACTCTGACAATTCTCCGATACTGTACATCTCTTCTCCTCCTTCTGTCCCCGGACTTGACAGAGGCATCTCCCCTGCAAGAACTACAATAAGGGTTAACGCAGCGTCAAGGTCAAGTCCTTTCCGAAAAAATTTTTCAAAAAATTTTCAACGCCTGCACACAGAGAAGGAAATTTCTCTGTGTACAGGCGCTGTACATGCCTATATAGAATAAGATCATATGAGCAGCATCTCCTGCTCCAGACCTTTTCCGGTCTTCAGCAGCTCCTGCCTGAGCTCTTCCAGCTCCTCCGGCAGGGCCGCACTCATCTTCTCCAGGTCCCGGAGCGCTCCCGGCTCCATCTCATATCCCGACGACAGGTGGCGGCGGTAGAGTTCTGCATTCATATGCAGCGGCCTGACATCCGGGAAGAGATTGTCCCGGATGAAGCAGAAGATGCGAAGCCCTCCGAAATCCATATCCCCGCTGTGCAGGTATTCCACTATCCTGCCCTTCAGCGCTCCCGCCAGGGCCTTCAGGAAATCCCTCTCCTTGGGAGAGAGAAAGCCGTGGGTGAAGACATACAATGTTTCCTCTTCAAAGGGCTCGCAGACAAAGCTGGCCCTGTTCTCTATCGTCACGATCCGCCGTATGTCCTGCTCCCGGCAGATGCGGGCGTTCTTCAGCGTCTCGCTGTTGAGGACCGTGCCGTACCGCAGCTTTCCCAGGTCCACAGTCTGCCCTTCGATCTCCAGGCGCAGCGGTCCTTTCACCTCCATCTGCTGGGAGTACTCTTCTATGTAGAGCCAGGAGAGCACCTGAGCGTCATCCATGGCCCTGTCTATATCCGGGTGGTAATCCCGGGCCATCTGGACCACCCATCCTCTGAACCCGGCCGGGTCCTCCCTGAAGATCTTGGGACGCCCCAGATACCGGCTGCTGAATATCTGTACATAGACAGGCTCCTCCAGCTCATCCAGCCCCTTCAGACAGGCAAAGTACTGCTCCTTCCTCCCCTGTCCGAAGATCCGGCTCAACTCCTTTGCCTTCAGCTTTCCGCTGTCCGCCTCCCTCCAGCGGTCTCTGACATAGTCCCTGAGCCACTGTCTGCGCAGCGCTCCGCCCAGCTCCTCCAGCTCATGTTTGTACGCAGCGGCAATCTCATACTTGGGCGTCTTCCCCGCCAGTTTATAATAGACGGGCATGTCTTTGTTATAGTAGTGGAATTCACTGAAATCCTGCTTATAGTTCTGCCAGCGCACCTCCTTTTTGGGGATCAGGCCCAGGCGCTCCAGCTCCAGCATCTCCCGGACCACCAGGTCACGTCCTACTCCCCTCGGGGCGCCGGCCTCCCTCTCCGCCCTGTCGAAATCCTCCTGATGGATCTTCAGGCTGCGGCGTCCTTCAAGGGAATGGTTCCAATCATTTTTCTTTTTTTCATAGTTTTCAATGATCTTCCTGACAATGTAGCCGCCTCTGTATCCGTCCATAGGATCACCTCCGCTCCTGGTCTGTCTTTCGCCTGTTTTCCGGCTTATTCTTCAGCCTCCTCCAGAAGGTCCTCGAACTCCTGCTTCTCAAACTCCATGATGGAGATGTTCTGCTTGTCCGGGTTGGCAAAGACAAAGGTCTTATCCACATTCTCCAGATAGTTCTGGATCTTGTCATTGGTGGCACTGATGATAGCCTGGAAGCCAAGTCCCCGGATCAGCTCAATGCAGGTGGCCACCTTCTCCGCGTCCATCTTGGAGAAAGCCTCGTCCAGGATGACAAGGCGGATAGTGGGGTTCCTCCTGACTCTGGGCGAGTAGTCCAGACGATAGAGCTGGGCAAAGCTGGCCAGAAGCGCCACATAGAGGGGATTCTGGCCCTCCCCGCCGGAGTTCTTGGAGATCATCTTCCCAAGACCGATGTGCATATTTTTCTCGCCCCGCACGATCTGCTGCATGTCAAAGGAGAGGTAGGTCCGGTAGTCCGAGTATTTCCGCATGTTCTGCTTCGCTTCCTCCAGCTCCTCCGCCGAGGCGTTCTCCGGGGGAATGAAGATCTGGATCAGGTCACCTATCAGCTCCCCGTACTTCTCCTCGTGCTCCATGGTAAACAGATTCATCTGGTTCTCCATATTATAGGAGAGCCGGGAAGGGTCTATCTCCAGGGCATCGTCCATGAACATGTCGTAGTACTCCCCGTAGGCCCCCTTGTTCCTGGTGATCACAAACTGGTACTTATCCTTTCCGAAGTCCAGCCTGCTGATGATCCGGTTCAGCTCGTCCTTTCGCTGGAGCGCCTCCTTGATGGCGCTGCGTATCTTATAGATGAAGTCCTCCTTGAAGTGCTGGACCGCGGTCCTGGCCTGCTCTGCCGCCTTCTCCTTGTACTCCTCCAGGTGGTCGCACTGGAGCGTGTTCAGGAGCTTCTCGTAATCTCCATTGTCCTCCGCACTGGCCGAGAAGGTGCGATGAGGATACTCCCGCAGGTAGCTGCTGCGGATATCCACCAGCTCCTGGTATCTCTTCTCCCTCTCCTCCCGGCAGGCAGCCTGCTCCCGGAAGCAGAGATTTTTCAGATACTCATAGTTGGAGCTCTTCCTGCTCTCCATGTATGACCGAAAATCTTCTGAAAGCTTTTCATTTTCTTTAAAACTTTTTTGTTTCTCGTTTAACTCCTCATCCAGGTCCAGATACTCCTGATCCGCCTCCTGGATCTTTCTCTCATGCTGCCAGATAGCCTTCTGGATGCTGTCCACCTGCTGCTTTTTCCTTGTCTGACGCTCTCTTAACTCCTCCTTCTCCCGCTCGAGCCTGCCTACATTCTCTTCCTTCAGCTCCTCTATCCGGCTCTGCAGCATTTCTCTTTCCTTTTCCTTCTCGCCGATCATCCGGATATCCCTGATCATGCTCAAGTACTCTCCGGCGGGGCGGTCCAGGTAGTCCATGGCAAGGACAGAGCGGATCTCCTCCTGGCGCTCTTCTAAGGGCACTCTCTGCTTCTCCAGCTTCTCCAGCTTTTCCTCCAGCCTCTTTCTCCTCTTTCGGAGACTGTTCTCTCCAATGCAGGCCCGCTCTGTGTAGTTCTCCGGATTGATGTGCTGCAGCTTATAGCTCTTGTACAGCATGCACCCGGGGGTGATGCCCACGGTCTGCTGCCGCAGCTCATCAATATCCCGGCACTTGATCACCCTGCCAAGAAGGAAATCCGTGTAGGCCTGGGCGTAGTCTGTCCCCGCCTTCACCTCCTCTGCCAGAGCTCCCTCCCTGACCGGGTGGCTGCCTTGCATGAGGCGCTCCGTGTCCACCACGGCGGCACGCCAGAATTTCTTTTTGTCCATGGTCTCGTAGATCTCCATGGCCTCCTTTGCGTAGGCCGGCTCCACCATGAGGGACAGCTTGTTGTTCCCCAGATAGCCCTCCACTGCATTGTGCCATGTCTCATCCTTTACTTCCAGCATGTCTGCCAAAATCTGTACATTCACAAATTTTCCGGCTCTCCTCTGGAGCTCCTCCCGGATATAGTATCTGGCCTCCTCCAGCTCCCGGGGATAAGCCTTCTTCCCCTGCTTCAGGTCAGCAATCTCCTGCCGGCCCGCCTGCATCTCCTTTTTCAGGGAACGGAGCTGGGCGCCCGTCTCCCCTCTCTCCTCCTCCAGCTCCCGCCGGATGTCGGCAAAATTCTCCTTGAGCCGCTGAAGCTCCTCTTCTGTGATGCTGCCCTGGCAGAGCCTTTCTATATCTCTGAGCATGGAGTTGGACACCATGTCCTGCTTCTTCCACTCCTCCATGCTCTCCCTTGTCTTCTGCAGGCTGCTCCTGCTGGCAGACAGATGCTCCAGGAACAGGTTGACCTGGGAGAGCTTGTCCTTCAGCTCCTCGTACCCGGTCTGGGCAATGCGGACAATGATGTCCTCATACTGCCTCTGCAGCTCTTCCGCCTCCCGGTCGGTCTTCTCCTTCAGCTTTTGCTGCTCCTGCTTTTCCTTCTCCTCCTGGGACTTTCGGTCCCGGATCCCCTCCAGACGGCGGCGGAGCTGGAGGATCTCCAGGCGCAGGGCCCGGTACAGCCAGCTCTCCTCCTCTGTCTTCTTATCTTCGTACAAAGAGAAACTTTCTTCTATTTTTGTCAACGCTTGGATTTCTTTCAGTGTTGCTTCAATCTTGCTGCGCATCTGCCCATATCGCATGACGCTCTCCTGCATGTCCTGGATCTCAATATCCTGCTCCATGCAGATGTACTCCTTCACAAAGTCCTCCAGCCGGATGTTCATGCGGAAGGGGATCGCCCGCTTGAAAAGCCTGGGGAACTTCTCCTTGTCCAGTCCTCCCAGATACACATCGTAGAGCTGGCGGCGGAACCTCTCGTTGCTAGGGCCGCAGTAGTAGCCATCCTGGGGGAAGTTTCTCTGCAAATACTCCCGCACCTCCACGGTGGACAGGACACGCCCCTCTCCCCGGTACAGGTTGGAGAGCAGCGGCCCCTGATGCCAGAAGAACAGACGGCTGATCTCATTTGTGGCCGTCTCTACATCAAAGACAATACCCACGCACTCCTGCTCCCCGGTGACGCTGTTTGTAAATTCCAGCACAATGGTACTGGAAAAATTTTTGTTTCTCCGGTACTGGGACTCATTGTTGTCGCTGATGTTGACCATGCCCCGCAGATACTCGATCAGGCTCCGGTCCGAGTCGTCAGCTGCCGCCTTGTTAAAAAAGCCCCTTCCGTCCGTGTTGGCGTACAGGACGATCTGCAGCGCGTCAATGACGGTAGACTTTCCGCTTCCCGAGTGGCCGGTGAAAAAGTTCACTTCCTTGTTCAGCGACAGCACCTTTCTGTCTATGTAATGCCAGTTATTCAGACAGATCTTCGATAATATTTTGAACGCCTGTTTCGTCTCCACTGTTCTCCTCCTCGCCAAATGTCTTTAAAAGGGCCCGTATGTCATCCCCGGTGAGCACCATATTGATAGTGGGGTAGATGACCATCCTTGTCCCCTCATTTATCTCCTCCAGAATATCCAGAGGCTCTATGATCTGGTATTTTTTCAGAAGCGCAATACTACGCCGTATCTCCGTGGGCGACGGCAGGGACTTCATCACCTGGAATTCCCCGGCCTTGCCATTCACAGCTCCCAGCGTTGTCACGATCCTTGTGCTGGATGACACCTGGGCCATCTGCTCGTCATACAATATCTTCAGCACCAGGATATAGATCGTGGCAAGCCGCGGGATCTTCTCACCCATGAGCATACCGTCCCGTATATAGATCACTCCCAGATAAATGTTTTCCACAAGCTCGATCCCTGCCACCTGAAAATATTCCTTCAGAAATTCCATGTGCATGGCACAGATCTTATACTCCCTGCTGTACTGCCACTTTTCGGCCCGCCTGTCGTATTTTCGCTCCAAAATGAATGTCTGTCTGTAAAGGAGCCGGATCACCTCCGTGATCTGCTCTTTCTCCTCATCACTCAGCTGTTCTATATAATCGATCATATTCTTCTTAAACCCTCCTGCGCACAAATGTCAGCTTCGGATAGCGGTATTTTCCGCTCTCCACCAGACCGCCTTCCTCGATGACCTGATACTTGCTGCCGTGCTTTGTACTATAATCATAGGCAAGGATGATCTTCTCAAAGTCCTCGTCATCCTCCACCTTCAGATCCGCAAGCCGCATCTGCTCGCCGTCCATGTGCTCCTCGATAAATTCCTCGATCTGCTTTCTCGTATACCGGGTGTGGATGCGATTCAGCTTCAGAACATCCTCCCTGGAAAGTTCCTGAGAGTCCTCCTCCCGCTCCAACTGGCTGACAAAATCTTTCCTGGGCTTTCTCCTCTTATAGAGGGACTTCTCCGAGAGGATCTCAAAGAGAGACAGATTCATCCGGGAAGCTGTCTCTTTGATCCGCTCCTCCTCCTTGCCCTCTTTTCCAAGCTGGTTCAGAAGCTGGATCACAAGCCCTTTTGTGTCTGTCTCCCCGTTCAGAAGATAATTCAGCCTGGTCACTGTGGCCCGGATATACTTTGTGTTCTCCTTGTCCATATTGGCAATGCGCCGCTCGATATCATCAAAGCTCCTCTCGATCCGGTCCAGTATATCCAGCCCCTCCTCGCCAATGCGGTCATAGATACTCTCATCCTCCCGCATTTTCTCCAGGCACTCCTTTATATCCATCTTGTAAATGTAGAAGTTATCACTTGTCTTTAAAATGTGGTATTTCTTCCGTACCACTTCCTCCACATACCCTTCCAGGTGTTCTGAAAGAAGCTGTCCGTACTCTCTCTGTTCCAGCAGACGCCCGTAAAACCGGTCCATATTGTGGAGCATGTCCTGCAGTGCCTTGTTCAGCTTTCTCGTATTGACAAGGGCCGACCGGAGCATGGCGCTGTTCAGCCTGGGATTGTTCTGGAAGGAATACAAAGTGGCGTACACATTCTGGATGTACAGCTCCGTGTCCTCCATCCCCTCACGGGTCAGCCGGTCAAAGGCCTCTATAAAAATAGCCGCATAGTCGGGGATAACAATGTGGGTCACCAGCGTGTTGTAATCCTCAATCTTTTTCAGCCACTGTGCCTTAAGAAGCCAGTTCAGTATCCTGGACGCCGGTGTCTCCAGCATGTCCAGCTCATCCTCCGTCTCCTCCGCCTCCAGGGTGATCTTTTTCTGGGTATAGAAATCTCCCAGGATCTCCAGGCACACCTCCCGGCTCAGGAAATAGTTGTTATACTCGTATTCTTCGTTGATCTGAAGCAACGCTTCTACATAAATATCCCGGTTCCTGGAGCGGAACAAACTCCAGAAGGAGTCCGGGATCTCATATATATACTTCATAAATTTCTCCTGTCTTGTATATGGAGTTATTATACCATTCGACGCGTTGAGGCTCGTGTTCGTGTCCAGCGGCATCAACCCGCTCCTGTCAT
>OGXL01000341.1_pt1 | contig 40519 bp, 29 predicted proteins | sample 1576311 | NCBI WGS metagenome assembly OGXL01 (sample SAMEA3541564, study PRJEB24748) | human gut metagenome | biome: human gut; feature: human-associated habitat; material: faeces | place: China | collected 2012 | reverse complement strand
GGCCGAAAGAACCGGTAGCTCCGGGTAAGAAAGCCCAGATCAAGGTTACTTTCGATCCGGCAGGACGTCCGGGTCCTTTCACGAAGACCATTTCCGTATACAGTAACGGGAAAACCGGAAGCTTCATCATGAACATCCGGGGAGAGGTTGAATAAGAAATACGTAAAAAACCCCCAATTGGAATGCTGAATATAAAAAGGTTGATCCTTGCTCTTACAGCAATTATATCTATAACGACAGCTTGGGCACAACAAGGCGCCCAAATCTTGTCGGACGAGTTGACTTATAATTTCGGGACAATAGCCGAGGCCGATGGATTCGCCAGTCATACTTTCACGATAAAGAATACGGGAGACGCCCCTTTGGTCATCACCCGTGTTACCGCGTCATGCGGTTGTACACGGCCGGAATGGACCAAGTCGCCGATCGCTCCCGGTAAGACCGGTGAAGTTAAGATAACGTATAATCCGAAAGGACGCCCCGGCCCGTTTTATAAAACCGTATCGATATTCAGCAATGGAAAGAAAGGGAGTTACAGCCTAGCCATTAAAGGAAATGTCACCCCGAAACCTTCGCAGCCGGTCTTTACGTATCCTTATTCTATCGGTGATCTGAAGCTGCATACGAAGACTGTTCTATTCAGCAGTATCCGTCCGGAGGAAACGTTGGGCGAGAAGATCAACATTAAGAACGAGGGAAAGACCTCGGCTACGATTCATCTGGGTAAAGTACCTCACTATCTCAACGTACAGGTGAACCCGGCTACCCTTCAACCGGACGAGGTCGGTGCCATTACGATCCTTATGGATGCCAAGGTCTTGAAGCGAAAAGGACGAGTCTCTACGCTTTTGCCGGTCATGGTACAGAACGCCGGAAAGAAGGAAGTATCCGGAGATATCCAGATCTCCGCCAACGTGATCGATAATTTCAGCAAACTATCCGCTGCGGATAAAGCCCAAGCCCCAATAGCGGAATTATCCGGCACTTTACTGGAATTCGGCAAGCTACCGAACAAGAAAAACATCGTTCCGTTGATCGGTGGTAAGGTATCGGGTACATTTGAGATTACGAATGCCGGAAAGACTCCGCTCACGATCTACAGCGTCACTTGTGATGATGAGCGTGTCGATTTGTCCGGCGGCAAGAAAGAACTTAAACCGGGAGCGACCGCTACTTTCAAAGTAACCTTGCGACCGAAAGAGATAAAGACAAAACTTGAAGCACTTATTAATGTCGTATGCAACGACCCGAACGGGCCTATTCGCTTGATCAAGGTCACCGCATATAAATAATGAATTATTAATATGGAACATCCAGAAAACGATGATCAGTACAAGGGATTGAAAGTGAATAAGGGCATTGCGGATGTCCCTACCGCTTGTGGTTATGAAAATTTCTTTACATTACCTACCATGTCAGAAGTATATACCTATCAAGAATTACGTGAATTAGCCTTAAAATACGGAATCAGAGATAATAAAGTCCATATCGGTGTATGGTTACAGACACAAGGCTATCAGAAACAGAGAATACAGATTAACCACATTAGAAAAACATTTTATTTAAAATCCCATGATTGAGACAAGAATCCCAATAGCACCTGACACAAGTACCACCCTTACAGATGAAACAACAGAACACATTGTTAATCGCAAGGTAACAATCAAAATAGACAGAGATTATTAAAAAAAGAAGTATGCAGAACTATACGAGCGACTGGCAAAACTAAAGCTGCCACCCTCTTACAAGAAGAAATAATATCAACCCAAAAAAGCCGCAGTTGGGCACATTTGTACTCGCTTGCGGCTATTTTGTATAAATTTCCCCGTTAAATAAAAAACGGAAAAATACTCAATGTTTTTTTTATTATATACTATATGTAAAATTCTTATTCAAATTTGAATACTTCAAGTTTAAACGAAGCGACTCCTTTTGAGTTGCTTTCTTTCAGATAATAGTAATCTTTAATAGTATCTTGTGTTACTTTATAACCTATCGAATGTTCGTTGTATACCTGTTGTATTCTGTTTTTAATCTCATTCTTTCCTATATAAACGCCCAGTTCAAATTCTTCTTTTATATCTTTCAGTACTTCTGGAGAGAATCGAAGTGTTTTGACTTGTTCCTTATCATATTGCTTCATGGCTTTATCAATTAAACCTTTTTGATACTTAGCATTCTCAATTCCAGCCTTTCCTATTTTCATGTAAGCATTGATTATAAATTGTGCCTCTGCTTGTTCTCTCAACAAATTGATAAAACCATTCCTTTCTTCAAAACTAATTTTGCCTTGTTCAAAATCATTATATATCCTGTACAAGAGATGCACTAATATTTTTCGTTTTTCTATGATTTGCTTGGTGTTGTTGAGTTTTCTAATATCATCATCGCCAACACATTCTGTTACATCATGTAGAGTTACATTAAAGAATCCTGTATTTATATAGGCTTGATATAAAGCATTGGCAGACGTGTAATAAGATTTAACCCGTTCTTCATTATAAAGGTTGTCTATTGAGAATGAATTTATTTCTCCCCGTTCATCTATAAGTTCATAGTATTTCAATCTTTGCATATCATCAAATATGGCTTCTTGTTTGATTTTGTCTGTTTCCTTATCATGCTTATCTTGAAGACTGTTATAGTCATCTATAAACTGACGAATCCTTATGTCCAATTCCTCATTACCCCTGATTCTCATGCTTGGATTGATAGTTGAGATATGAGTTAAAGAATTGTATGTTATGTCATTCATGACTGTCTTTCTAAACCTGCCTTGTATTTGAATGGCTTCTGTCATAGGGTCAATCATTGTCCAATTTGCGCTATGAAAATCAGTCAGAAGTATTATATCAGGCTTATGTTTTCTAAGTACAATGTCTAATCCAGAATAAAAACGGCAAGTAAAGAAATTGTATTTAGCTAAGGGATAATCTATATGTGGATATGCCTTGTCTATTCCTCTTTTAAATAACTTATCAATACTCTTTTGTGAGCAAAATATCTTATAATCAGTTATTCCTGTATTTTCTATGATTTCATTGATACCATCTGTGACATTGAAGAAAATGCAAATATACTTGCTGTCCTTCATTCCCTCAAGAACTTTTCTTAGTCTTTTATAATAGCTATTGGTAACAATAAGGTCTAAATCTTTCTTATAATCATATTGTGGCATAATCTTTATTTTCTGAAAGTTCTGTTTTTCAAACTCCTTGTGTGAAATAGGTAAAGGTGTTGCAGAAACAAATGCTTTATTCTCAAATAAGAAAAAATCGTAAATAGGTTGGGTAATCTTTCTTCTGTAATCAATATCCTGCGTAATCTTCTCACATTCGTCAAACAAGCAAAAGTATTGTTTATAGATGTCTATTCCTAAAGACTGTGCTGCTTCCCTAATCTTTTTAAAACTTTCTGGAGTGGTAAGAATCTTCTTGAATGAAATATCCATTTGCAGGTATTTCTTAATAACATAAGGAGTACACTTCTCATAAACAGCTTCCAAATTATCATTGTTATTCAACTTGCCAAGTATTACAGGAACATTAGGTTCAATGATTATGGAGTTGCGCTCTGAATGTATCTCGCTGTGTGTAGCACCTAATCCCGTTAAAGTCTTGTCCAAAATGGTATTTGTCGGTATCATGTCATAACCAATGCGTTTTAGTGCATCCAATAACCATTCTCCTTTTTTAATAATAGCTTCTTTTATCTTCATAGTTTACTTTATTAGAACAGATATTTTTAATTCGTTTTTTAGAGTAGGTAGAAGATTGGAAAAATCAGCTTGTATATAACCACTCTCCCAAAATCTACCTGCTCTGATATTCTCACCTTATAAATACATTATTCCGTTTTTTGTGCTTCTCTTCCCTCGTATTCAGCATATAAAACATTAAATGCTTCAACGTAGGATTTGGCTTCCATAGATTGCCCATTGTTTGGGATAAAATGTCTATTCCATGTTTCCTTATCAATCAGATTTATGGTATCAATAACCTTCTTCTCATCTTTTACTTCTTTATAATACTGTTTCAATCCGTTTGCAAACCGTCCTGTAAATCTATCTACTGAAAGAAATTCATTATCTTTCAAGGCTTTTAGAATCTTGTCGCCAATCTCATGAGTAGATTTATTCAGTTGTAGTCTGCCAAAATCAGACGGTTTCTTGTAGCCCAGCTGTATCGCTTTTATTTGATTGGAAGTCAGGTTAGCCGTACCAAAAGTATATAGTGCAAAGATAAAAGCAGCCTTATATTCTTTGCACAATGAAAGAATGTAGTCCATTTCTTTATCATTAGTCGAGATTCCAGAATTATAAAAATCAGCGTTGTCCCAAACCTTACCATTATTACGCAATGCAATGTAACTAAGTACATCCATACCTTCTGGAATGTGCACCTCCGTATAAGTCGGTTCTATTTCACTCAATTCCGAAAATTGGAGAGCCAGACTTCTATGCTGCCCATCTTCGCATACTCCGTCATAATTAGAATAGTCTTCTGAAGCAACTACTTCCTGATGAATTTTGAAGTTACTGATAATAGCTTCTCCATTGCCAATATTACGTTCAACTGTTACTTTGAATAGTTTTCTTCCGCCAATCTTTCCAATGGCTTCATCCATTGGGATATATTCGATAGGCATTGTTTTAATGAAGCCAAGACTTTTGATTTTGTTGTAGCAAGCCTTAATATTCTCTTTATCAATATTCTGGCGATTTCCTTCTATAAACAATAATTTTAGATTCTCCATTATCACTTTGTTTTATTTAGCCTTCTGTTCTGTTCAGGCATTCAGGTAAGGCATCACTTAGTGCACATCAGTTTTGCGCTTACACCAATAAAGCTGCAAAGGATATGCTCATGCCACAAAAAAAGGGAACAAGAAAAATACGATTTCCTGTTCCCTTTTCATCGGTCTAAAATAAAGTGAATATTATATCACATATAAATGCTATTAAATGTATTAATTGGAGTATCTTTATATCGTCTCAAAATGACTTTTATATAATCACAACTATCTAATAGACTTTGATTTACGAGTATTCCGGTATAATATATAAGATTAGATATTAATCGCTTCTCTTTATCTGATATTCCTTTGGTCTTTTTCCCTCTTTTTGCCACTATATTTTTCTGGGAATCAAAAAAACGAATTATCATATTAGCAAAGAAATATGCCACAATGGCAGAAGAAAAACTGACATTTTTACTTGGAAAAACATGACTAGTTGTCAGTTGACTATTATATTCAACAGTATCAAGCTGTTCATGGCACAATGACGCTAAGTATGAAATAGTACGGTTATTTTGCATCGTTATCACCTTCTTCCCCCCTATCTTCAATGTCAGTTCAACGGGCGCATCAAATACAGTGTCCATTGGTGTCTCTTTACTATAAACTTCAAGGATTGAATCAGAAAAGATTTGCAGTTCTTCTAATGGACTTAATGAACACTCCCACCCATTGGCAAACTGACCGCGACAATAATCATGCACAAATAAAAGTAGATACCAAAATTTATCGCAATCGAGTTGTAATTGATGTAACAAAGAAACAATCTTGCTATTCTTTACATAAGATGAATAAGTAAATGGAATTTTGAGAAGTCCGTTGTTATATCGTACCTTAAATATCTCTGGTGCAGACGAAGGAAGTTCATACGTTTGTTGACTTTCCTCGTCAAAATCAAAATCCGGTGTATATATCTGTGCAAGTAGAGAAACATACTCTAAAAGTTCGTATTCCTCTTTCACATACCGGTAAAGTGTGAATTTCTGAATTGGCATATCGTAATAATTATGCTGTAAAGATAAAAAATGTCGCTTCACCATAAAAGCAAAGCAACATTTTATTTTAAAGAAGATTCTTCATTGCTTCATCTATCTGCTCATTTTCAAAACTATCCAAATAATATTGTGTCGTTGACAAATTTGTATGTCCTAATGCTTCACTAATAATCGATATATTGACTCCAGAGCGTTTTAACACTGTAGCAAAAGAATGTCTTGCCACGTAGGTTGTTATAGGAATAGAAAGATTCAGAAATTGACCAATCTTTTTAAGATTCCTATTAATACCCTTAGTTACCTTTATTATTCTATCATCTTGTTGTTGCTGTGTTTTATGAATTCTTCTATCAAGAATAGGAAAAATAAAATCCTTAGGGCTGCAACCTTCTTTAGTATATTTCAGAATAATTTCTCGCAACTGTCCTTGTAGTGCAAAGTTAATAGGCTGTCCTGTCTTATGACGGTTGAAACGTAAACGATTCTCTGTTATATTTTCGTATCTCAAATATGCAATATCAATTAAATTAATTCCACATCCCAAATAACTAAACAAAAACAAATCTTTACTCAAATAAAGTAATGGACTGTGATATTTAGTAATTAACCGTAAGTCCACATTCATTATCCTTTTTATATCTTCTTTCTTTATTGCTCGTTTGGACGTTTTTTTGCTAAATCGTGCGACCTTAAAACGTTTAAAAGGATAATTCTTCTCATGCACAAGATTGTCTTCTATCGCCTTGTTATACAAAGCCCGTAATTCTCGAAATCGAATACCTATAGTATTGCTAGAATTCTCTCGACTTCTCAAAAAAGTCTCATACCTTCTTAACCAAGCCGAATCAATACTCGCAAAAGATATATTCAAGTTACCACAAAAAGCGAAAAGAGAATTATATGTACTGCGATATACTTTAGCATTTCCAATTCTCTTTTCAACTTTCATTATCTCAATTTGTTTTAAAAGATACTCTCCAACCGTTTGAGGAACTACGGTATTCTCCATTTTATCAACTAATGATTGTGGAGTAAAGTTTTTATCCTCACTTTTAAAATCAATAACTTGCTCCAAATACTGTTGCTTTTTAGATTCTATCATCTTCATCAAAGCCTCTCTATTGGGACAAATCTTTTTAGGTTCGTTCTTCTCAAAATTCCAAAACTGGGCTCTAATAGATAATCCTAAACTCTTAGTTGCTCTCTTTTTACCCTCACTCACCTTTACAAATAAAGGGTGTTCACCATTTGATAAAGTTTTCGATTTAAAACATACCACACTAATATTTACGCTCATAATCAGAAAGTTACGAACAGTATTTTAGGTGACGCTATAGGTGACGCTATTTTATCATTTTCCCCACAATAAATCTCTTTTTTATCAAATCGCAATATTTTACAAACGTATATATATCACTGATTATCAATAAAAAGGGATAGCTCTGCTGGTAGCTTTCAAAGGCGTCAGCCTTTGGAAGACGCAGATTCATAATCATGAGGTCCCCGGTTCAATCCCGGGTCCCGCTACTTGATAAGAATAAGGCATTTGGGAGGCTTCCACTTCTGGGTGCCTTTTTCTTTTTATCTCTTCGCGAAATCATTGTGAAATCTTCAATTACATTTCTACCAGAAGCCAACGTTGAACAATAAAAATAGCTTCAACTTACAAAAAATTGAGGCTATCGAAATATCATTTAAAAAGTTTTTCTATTCCCATTCTATAGTCGCATTAGGTTTCGGCGACATATCATAACAAACGCGATTTACATTCTTCACTTCTTTCAGAATACGGTCTGTTATCTTCATCAGGATAGGCCAATCAATCGGCTCAATAGTAGCCGTCATAGCATCCACCGTATTGACAGCGCGAATAATAACCGGCCAATCAAAAGAACGAGCATTATCACGTACACCCACAGATTTAAAATCAGGCACTACTGTAAAGTATTGCCATACTTTTTTATCCAGTCCGGCAAGTTGGAACTCCTCACGCAGAATGGCATCGGATTCACGCACTGCCTCCAAACGATCACGTGTAATAGCACCTAAACAACGTACACCCAAACCAGGTCCAGGGAACGGTTGACGGTAAACCATTTCATAAGGTAAACCTAACTCCAAGCCACAAGCACGAACTTCATCTTTAAATAATTGGCGCAATGGTTCTACAAGTTGGAATTTTAAATCTTCGGGCAAACCACCTACATTATGGTGAGATTTCACCATTTTAGCCGTTTTCGTTCCACTTTCCACAATATCCGGATAAATAGTACCTTGACCTAAGAAATCAATACCGTTCAGCTTACGCGCTTCTTCTTCGAACACACGAATAAACTCGCCACCAATAATTTTACGTTTCTGCTCCGGATCTTCTACACCAGCCAACTTATTCAGAAAACGATCGGTTACATCTACATACACAAGATTTGCCTTCAACTGGTTGCTGAATACCTCAACCACATCTTCAGACTCTCCCTTACGCATCAAACCATGATTAACATGTACGCATACCAGATTGTTACCAATAGCTTTCAGAAGTAAAGCAGCTACCACAGAGCTATCAACTCCACCCGACAGGGCCAACAATACTTTCTTATCGCCCACCTGACGCTTAATCAATTCTATCTGGTCATTGACAAAGTTCTTCATGTTCCAGTTAGCTTCAGCTTTACAAGTATCGAAAACAAAAGACTTTACTGCAGCCTTTATAGCCTCGATATCATCTGTAAATTCTGCCAACTTCACTTCACAAGTTGCTTTATCATGCCCTGCAGCCATGACAGGAATTCCCAAAGTATAGATAGCCGGATTTATATCAATAGCAACGCCATCGATTACATTATTCGGGCCACCATTGATAATAATACCCTTTACATTGGGCAATGCTTTCAGTTCTTCTACTGTGATATCGTGAGGATAAATCTCACTATAAACTCCTAATGCACGGATGGCGCGAGCCAATACCGTATTCTCATGACTACCCAAGTCAAGGATAACAATCATATCCTGCTTCATCTGATTTTGGTTGTTTTTAAGTTATTGTATTGTTATTATTCACTATCATTTTTCAAACGGTCTGCAAATATAAAGATTTTTAGAGAGACTATAATGCATTGATTCTCTAAAGTTTCAGAACAGAGTAACGTTTTTTGCTGTAATATTATTCCAAATAAAAAAATGATGTTACAAACAGGCAGCAAGAACAATATTTTATAAAATAAGGAAAGGGCTATTTCTCTATAACAATATTATTATTGTTGTATGAACTAAAGAAAAAAGTAGCATTCACAAACACTATAGGGTTTGAAAGGCTGCTTTTATCCTAGATATTTTATACATTTGCTGCATAAAACATAATATTTCACCATGAACGAAGAGAAAAGTTCCTTTATAAAAGGTATAAATGAGCAACGCCCAACCGCTTATCATCAGCTTTATAATGAATATTATAAAGCATTGGTGTTGTATGCCATCAACTTTCTCTCTTCCCAACAAGCTGCCGAAGATATTGTACAGGATCTTTTTGCAACTATGTGGGAAAAGAAAATGAGATTCTTATCATTGCCTTCTTTCCGAACTTATCTTTATAATTCTATACGAAATGCCTCTCTTAATTATTTAAAACATCAGAATGTAGAATCTCTCTATCTTGAACGCTTGGCAAGCACTTATCGAGAAATCACAGAAGAAGAAGATACCAATGAAGAAGAAGTATACCGACTACTATTTCGTGCTATCGATAAATTGCCAGCACGCTGCCGGGAAATATTCCTATTGCATATGGATGGAAAAAAGAATGAAGAAATAGCTACTGTACTAGGAATTTCGATCGAAACAGTAAAGACACAAAAGAAAAGAGCTATACAATCTATCAAAGAACAGATGGGCACATGCTACTTCTTGCTCCCCTTATGTGACATTTTGTATAGTTCGAAGTTTTTTTCGTAATCAAAATAATCTTTTTTAGAAAGTTTGTACCTCTTTTTAATCTTCATGTTGTCTTATTAACAAATGACAAGACAATAGATATATGAAAATAAAATCTGGTACAGAAGAATTAATAGCCAAATATCTCCTCGGTGATATTACAGAGCACGAGAAAAAACAACTTGACAATTGGATCAAGACCTCTCCACAACACGAAGAGTTTTTCAATCGTTTACGAACAAGCGCATCGTTTCGTAAGCGTTACGAGGCATATACACAGATTAACTCACATCAAGCATGGAAACATTTCAAAAAGAAATATTGCCAAGTATCAGTCACATCAATTCTCCTGAAATATGCAGCTATTTTAATATTGCCTATAATAATAACAGCAGGAGGATGGTACTTTTATACTGCTTCTGAAAAACAAATATCTGACAATCTAACCTTAGGAGATGCCATACAGCCAGGAATTCCTAAAGCGACATTAATTTTAGCCGGAAATGACAAGCAATCGCTTACTCCGACATACCCAACACCAGTTAAAGTTAATCATTCCACAACTGCTATAGCTCAAAATGGTGCGCTCATCTATCCATCAACGCCCAATATAAATATAGATATACCTCAAAAACAGCAGCCTGAAATAGTAGAAAAAAACACATTAACAACTGAACAAGGAAACGAATTCAGAGTAACCTTTGAAGATGGAACAACCGTACACCTCAATTATAACACAGAAATACGGTATCCTGTAAAGTTTAGTAAGACTAAACGCATGGTTTATCTAAAAGGAGAAGCCTATTTTAAAATAGCCAAAGATACTCGTCCTTTCTACGTTATCACTGACCAAGGAATAATCAAACAGTATGGTACAGAATTTAATGTTAATACATTCACCTCTGAACGAACAGAAGTCGCATTAGTGAAAGGGAGTATCAGTATTATTCCTCAAGGAAGTACACAAGAACAACTCATAGAGCCGGGCCAATTGGTACACATTGAACAGAAAGGTAACAATATATCTATATACAATGTAGACCTCACTCCCTACATAGCATGGAATGAAGGACGACTTATTTTCGAGAATCGTACTTTAGAAAATATTGTCGAAATTCTAGAACATTGGTATAATGTTAATATTTCCTTTGGCACTTCCGAGCTTAAACAACTGCGATTTACTGGTAATATGGATCGTTATGCCACAATCAGCCCGATATTAAAAGCAATAGCACGTACTACGAATTTACAAATAAAAATAGAAGGAAGAGAGATTTTAATCACAGACAATTAATTACTAATTAAACAAGAAGAAAGAATGAGAAAGACAAAAAGTAGAGAAAGAATCCGAATACTTTCTCTGGTAGTAGTATTATTACTATTACCCACAATGATGTTTGCCATTCCAGAAAGTGGCAAAAAAGTAACTTTAAATCTGGAATCTGTCACTGTCAAAGATTTTTTCGATGCTTTAAGACAACAAACCGGATTAAGCTTTGTCTACAATACAGAACAGACAAAGTCACTGAAACCCATCACTATCCATGTAAAAGATGAAACTGTGGATAACGTACTACGTACTGTTCTTAATGGTACAGGGCTTACTTATAGTATGGAAAGAGATATTGTTACCATCTCTAAAGTGGAACAACAAGGGGATAAACGTTCCGCAACCGGTATTGTATCAGATGAAGAAGGATCCCCCCTGCCTGGTGTTAATGTTGTGATTAGTGATCTTCAACGATTTGCCATAACCGACAACAATGGTAAATATAATATAGAGATTCCAACTAATACCGCATGTACTATCACCTTTTCATATATCGGAATGTCTACTCAACAAGTGATGATTAATAGTGGTCGGAATGATGTACGAAAAAATATTACTCTAAAAAGTGATACTAAATTAGATGAGGTTATCGTTACTGGAATTTATACTCGTAAAGCGGAAAGTTTTACTGGAGCAGCAACTACTATTTCGAGCAAAGATCTGATGCGTGTCGGAAATCAGAATGTGTTCCAGAGCTTGAAAAATCTGGATCCTACAATATACATTGCAGATAATTTTGATATGGGCTCCAATCCCAACAGTGTTCCGGATATGTCAATGCGTGGAACTTCCAGTTTTCCAACGACAGAAAGCAGTTCTTTGCGCAGCAACTATCAAAATCAACCCAATCAACCTTTATTCATTCTTGATGGTTTTGAAACAACTGCTGAAACAATAATGGACATGGACATGAACCGAATTGAAAGCATTACAATTTTAAAAGACGCCTCAGCAAAAGCTCTCTACGGTTCTAAAGCAGCCAATGGTGTAATTGTTATTGAAACAAAACGTTTAACCGGAAATCAACAGCGTATTACGTATAATGGTAGTATTTCTTTGGAAATGCCAGATTTAACCAGTTATGACCTTTGTAATGCATTTGAAAAATTGGAAGCAGAACGTTTAGACGGAGTATATACAAGTAGTAGCGCCAATACACAAATCCAATTAGATCAATTATATAATGGACGACGAAAACTTGCATTAGAAGGATTAGATACATACTGGTTATCCAAGCCACTTCACACTGGCATAGGACATAAACATAACCTAAATATAGAATTAGGCGATTCCCAAAATTTACGTGCAATCTTAGACCTTACTTATAATCAGATTACTGGGGTTATGAAGGGATCTGACCGCCGCAATATATCGGGTGATATAAATTTATCATACAGACATAACAAACTATTACTAAAGAATATCCTATCAATCATATCTAACAAAAGTAATGAGTCCCCTTATGGAGAATTTAGCGAATATTCCAGAATGAATCCATATTGGCAAGCAACTGATGAAAATGGGAATATAGTTCAATGGGTAGAACAAATTGGCTCAACATCAACCAAAGTAGCTAACCCTATGTATAATTCTATTATCGGAACCAGCTTTACTTCCAGTTATTTACAATTCACCAATAATTTTTATGCAGAATGGCAAGTTGATAAAAATTGGAAAGCAACAGCACGTATAGGAGTCTCTGAAAAACGAAATGATATGGATGATTTCTATCCCGCCTCACATTCCATTTTTGCAAATGTTAATGATATACTTAAGCGTGGTAAGTATATTATAGAAAATGGTAAATCCAGTTCTATTTCCGGAGACTTGAATATAAACTATAATAATCAATTTGGTAAACATACTATCTTTGGAAATGCCGGTGCCTTTATCTCCGGAGAAAAATCATCGGCATATCGACACACGGCAGAAGGTTTCCCCAATAATCAGAAGGCAGATATTTCATTCGCAAAACAATATGCAGAAAACAGTACCCCTACTGGTTATTCCACAATTAACCGTGAAGCCAGCTTCCTATTAGCCGCTTCGTATGATTATGACAATCGTTATTTAGCCGATGCAACTGTGCGGGAAAGTGCATCTTCCTTATACGGTTCAGATAACCGTTGGGCCAATAGCTGGTCTTTTGGTATTGGATGGAACCTGCACAATGAAGCCATCTTGAAAGGTGTTGGATGGATTAAACAGTTAAAACTTCGGGCCTCGATTGGTTTGACTGGAAATCAAAACTTTGATACCAACGCAGCAATTGCTACATATAATTATTACACAGGTATCGTATATGGAGGCTTAGCTGGCAAATTTACAGGAGCTTATTTAGCTTCCATGCCTAACTCCCAATTAAAATGGGAACAGAAAAAGGATCATAATATAGGAATTGATATGAGAGTTGCCGGATTATCCCTTTCTGTTGACTATTACTCAGCAGATACCAAAAATATGTTAACCGATGTAACAATCCCAACTTCTACAGGATTCGCAATAGTAAAAGATAATTTAGGATTGGTACGTAATTCTGGAGTTGAAGCTAAAGCTAATTATACAATATGGCAAGGAAAAGAAGGTTTTGTAAATGTATATGGAACATTTGCCTATAACCGAAATAAAATAATTCGTTTGTCAGAGAGTATGCGGGCTTACAATGAAAAAATGATGAAACAAGCAGAAGATAATAATACCTCTGCACCTGTATTAATGTATCAAGACGGATTATCTATGAAAACAATATGGGCAGTCCCTTCAGCCGGTATTGATCCGCAAACCGGACAAGAAATATACATTAAAAAAGATGGTACCTACACTTATACTTATTCAGCCAATGATATGGTCGCTGCTGGTAACTCCGATCCTAAGTATCGTGGTACAGGCGGTTTCACAGCCGAGTATAAAGGTATCGGATTAAGCGCTACTATAAGTTATCTTGCTGGTTGTCAAATGTATAATTCAACCCTCGTCAGTCGGGTGGAAAATGCAAATATTGCTTACAATGTGGATCGCCGATTGCTAATTGGTCGTTGGACTACTCCCGGACAAGTAACACCATACAAGAAATTTAACTCTGAAACAACCACACGTGCTACCACTCGCTTTGTACAGGATCGACGTGAATTATCACTCTCTTCCATCAGTGCATATTATGAGTTTCCCAGTTCCATTTATAAGAAATTAAGTATGCAACGCCTGCGTTTATCATTCTATTTAAATGATATTGCAACGTTCTCTTCTATAAAAATAGAACGAGGTTTAAATTATCCTTTCGCAAGAAATATGTCGTTCTCATTAACAGCCACTCTCTAAATTTTATAAAGATGAAAAAATACATATTAATCCTATTAACGTCCGTAGTAACATTATCCTCTTGCAGCGACTGGTTCGATGTTACTTCAGGGTCTGAAATTCGAGAAAAAGATCATTATAGCACTTTAGCCGGATTCCAACAATCTTTAATAGGTTGTTATATTAGCATGACAGACAATGCCCTTTATGGTAAAGAATTATCCTGGTATGCAATTGAAATATTAGGTCATCAATTTAATCCTGTGACTTCCAATTCAAGTAATAGTAGAGAAATGCAAGAATATGAAAAATTCAATTACGACCACACACAAATATTCTCGGACATCGAAAATATCTGGGCTAAAGCATATTCTGTAATAGCCAATGCCAATGAAGCATTAACTAATATGGAAGGACAGGAGTCAAGTCTGAACGAAGTCTATTATCACGTTATCAAAGGAGAACTTCTTGCCATTCGTGCATATATGCATTTTGATCTGTTGCGCCTATATGGATATGGTGATTGGAAAAACCGTTCCACAGAACTAAATTCTAAAAAAACGATTCCATATGTAACAACTTTATCATCGATCCCAACTCCTCAACGCACAGGAAAGGAGACACTTCAAATGATTATCAACGATTTGGAAGCCGCAGAAAAATTATTAAAGGAATACGACCCGATCACAAAAAAACATCCGACTTCTTATTACACAAGTATAGATGCAGATGGTTTCTTCAAAGATAGAACTTTACGACTCAATTATTATGCAGTCAAAGCATTGGAAGCACGTGTATATTTATGGGAAGGCAGTAAAGAAAGCATAGACAAAGCTTTAAATGCTACTGAAGAGATAATCACAGCTATCGGTGATAATGGAATTGTTATGGACGATATGTACACTTACTCCTACCTGTTACCAGAAATTTCTCAATCTAACCGTTCTCTAGCATCCGAAGCTTTATTTAGCCTAAATGTTTCAGACATTACGTCCAAAATTACCTCATATATAATACCCAACTTCGTCAACACAGACTATACAGCTATGTATATATCTCCAACAGATGTTGAAAATATATATGAAGGCATAAATTCAGATGTTCGTTTCACACGAATGTTAGATCAAACCCAAAGTGATTCCAGAGGATATGTCCCTATGAAAATTCATCAAGCAAGTTTAGACGAATTCAATAAGAACCGCTTGTCTCTAATACGCTTGCCTGAAATATTCTATATTGCTGCAGAATGCTATGCAACAAGTGCAACCCCAAATCTTGACATGGCATTACAAAGGCTAAATAAGATTCGCGAAAACAGAGGTATCAGCACCCCTCTTGAAAATCTAAATGCAGATCAAATCATAAAAGAAATACAAAAAGAATATCACAAAGAATTCATTTCCGAAGGTGTCATGTTCTATTACTATAAGCGAACAGGGTGTAAATCCATTCCTAATTATAGTGAAGAGATGACAGATACGCAATATTTATTGCCTTATCCTACCTTCGAAATACAATCCGGTCGTGTACAATAAACAATATTAATATGAAAAAAATAATTATAAAATCAGTCTTAGCGATAAGCTGTTTCTCTTTATGCCTCATTAGTTGCGGCAAGGAAGAAATACCATATTTTGACAGTCAATATAATGCTGTCAGATTCAATTCTACGAATGAGTACGATGCAGAAACCGACATATTTAAAGGGAATTATTCTTTTCTGGAGAATCCCTTTGATGAATATGGTGAATATGAATTGCCTTTAGTTTTGGTCGGAAATGTATCGACAGAAGACCGTACTGTGAATTATGTAATCAATGCGGAGGAAACCACTGCCCCCGAAAACAGTTATGAAATAACTGCTGCAGTGATTCCCGCAAATAGTTTAAAAGGAACAATAAAAATAAGGCTGTTTAATACTGATGAAATACAAAATGGAGCATCATATAAACTTTATATCCAGCTAAAGGAGTCATCAACTCTAGGGTTAGGACCTAAAGAATATATCACAGCAACAGTAAGTTGGAACAACAATATCATTGCCCCTCCGGCAACTGAACGATATGTATGGATGACATATAATTCACTAATAAAGTCATCTCTAACTCCAACTTCTTATTCTACAACGGCTTATAGTTCCAATGCTTTAAAAACAATTGTAACAGCTTTAGACTGGGATGATTGGGACGATATGACTGCGCATCCTGACCAACCACAGAGACCAACATATTTTACATATAAATATCTCGCCAATTATAGATTATTCGTAACCGACAAATCATATGAAGCTTATGCTGCAAAATTAGCGGATTATCTAAAAAAGTATCAGAAAGAACATCCCGATGCCCCCCTAGTTCATAACGAAGGTAATTTGAAAGGACAAATTATAGAAGCCAGAACATATTAATTTATATAATTCTATAAAATTATGAAGAAAAATAATATAACTCAATTAATAATATTACTGCTGCCTAATATTCTCTGGTTTACTTCTTGTTATGAGGATAAAAGTTCATTTGTAACAAACCTTATTCCAGAAGTACAAATTAGTATAAACGATAAAAATCAAGAAAATTCAATATACGTAGGTTATCAATCTCCTGTCGATATTGTACCATCTATTACCCAAGATGGTTTTGATGGTTCTAATTTGCGCTATGAATGGGCTGTAACCGAGGAACCCTCAACTAGCAATCCTGTTTATGAAATTATTGGTACAGAAAAAGACTTTCATGGTATTATAAATCGTCCTATATCAAATGGAGCCTATACGTTAAAATTGACTGTAACAGATGTAGCAAATGATAACTTACAATATATTTATTCTTGGGAATTATATGTACAAAGTAGCTTCCTAGACGGATTGTTAATCGCAGATAGTGAAAACGGAACAACAACAGATCTCACTTTGATTAACAATTCTCAAATAACAAATCAATATACAAAAGAAGAAAGAATATTTCGTCACATACTAGAAACTGCTAATGGAGCAGCATATGATGAATTATTGACTTCATTAACCTATGAGGTGATGGGGAACACAGCAATACTTGGTAGTTCTCACTTAAATCAGATTTGGGCTATTTCTTCCACAGGAAAAAGCATTCGTTTCAACTGTGAGGACTATTCAATAAACGGGACATGGGAAGATGAAAAAATATTTTTATATTGCCCCACCGATTTTCAAGTAAAATCTTATATTCGTTCTTCACAACTTTTCATCGCTTATACAAATAATGGACTATATTCATTCTTAAACGTAGCAGGTAACAAATTCTCTATGCCTAATTCTGTTTTTAATGGATTTGAAATCAATAACAATGTATATGCAGCAAATTCTTCATTTAGTATTGGGGACAACCATTTAGTATGGTTAGATAAACCCAAAGGTGCCTTTTATTCCTTAAATGGCACGAGTTATAACACATGTACTCCGTATATCTCAAATCCAGATTTCGATCCTAATGACATGGGAAGTCAAACAGCTATTGCCGCAACAAGTTCTCAAGATGGCTCATTGGCCACTTTCTTACTTAAAGACGATAATAGTGGAAATTATGCTATTTACACTTTAAGCCAATATAAAGCAGAAGAAGGACATTATGAAGATCCTGATAATTGGGAGGGATGGATTGTGACTTCACCAGAACAACCAGCAGCTGCAAAAAACAAATATATTATTCCAACGACAGGAAAAACCTTACTAGACAAAGCTGTATCTATTTTCTTCGGACATACAAATAATGTATTATATGTAGTAACAGATGCAGCTATATACTCATTTACTTACGGTATGGGAAATGAAGTATCTGTCTCCACCACCTCACAGTTTACCCCCAGTAACGGAGAAAAAATCACAAAAGCCAAGCTATATCAACAAGGACAATACACTAATCAAATTAATGTAATGACTGGTAATCCACCAACTATTGCCCCAAATGCATGGAATAACAAAGCCCTCATTATTGTGACCCAATCCGCAGAATTTAACGGAAAAGTCTCAATTGTTCCGATGAAACAGGCCGGTGCAGGAACCTTGGATATTTCTAAAGCCCTAATCTATGATGGTTTTGGTAAAATCCTGGATGTAACAACAACCGGATATTAATCTAATTTCATAAGAATACATTAAAGAACTGATATGAGAAAGAAAATCCTCTTACTTGCAGCAATGGTGGTAGCTTCGTCTACCACCATTGACGCACAGCGTAAATTTCCATTCTTCTGGAAAAAAAAGAAGGCAAAAACAGAACAAACAACTCCTGCTAAAAAAGAAAGTGAATATGACAAACTATTCAAGAAAAAGCATGAAATAGCCAAAGGACTGATTACTCTCCATCTGCTGGATGGAAAAGTATATTTTGAACTTCCTGTGAATTTAATCAATAAAGATATGCTTATTGGTTCCACTGTCACCAGTATCTCTGATAATGGCAATGCAGTAGTCGGTTCTAAACCGACCGATCTTCTTCACGTAGTATTCACACGCAATAAAACACATGTACAGTTACGTCAGGTAAACACTGACTATATTACTGGTAACACACAAATTGATGAAGCTTTACGCAAAAGTACACTGGGAGCAATTTTAAGCAACCAAAAGATTCAAGCATACAATAATGACTCTACTGCTATCGTTTTTGATATGAGCAGCGTCTTCCTGGGCGACAATAAAAAGATGAGTCCCTTCGACAAAAATTCTATTTATGGAATGTACAATCGTACAGAGAATTATCAATCCGACTGCTCATACATTTCACAAATCAAGGCTTTCAAAGATAATGTTTCTATTAAAAGCTGTCTGTCATATACATTCTCTGTCAGCAATTCACAAGGGACATCACTCATAAAAGACCGTCCATTCACCGCAGAAATGACACGTTCCATCATGCTGTTAAAAGAAAAGCCTTATCGTCCACGTATGGCAGATTACCGGATCGGTGTATTTTTTACCGGACGCGAACAACTAGGCGAAGGAGCTAAAACGACCGCACCCGTTTACTATGCCAATCGATGGGATATACAACCGTCCGACACCGCCGCCTACTTACGTGGAGAGAAAGTGAAACCCACTAAACAGATTATCTTCTACATCGATAATACTTTCCCGGAAAAATGGAAACCATATCTGCGGGAAGGAGTCACCCAATGGAATGAATTATTTGAACAGATTGGATTCAAAGATGTTGTAGCAGCCAAAGATTTCCCAACAGATGATCCGGAATTCGATCCCGACAATATCAAATATTCATGTGTCCGCTATGCTCCATCAAGCATTGAAAATGCAATGGGACCATCATGGGTAGACCCACGAAGCGGAGAAATCCTGAATGCCTCCGTATATTTATATCACAATGTCATCAAACTTATCAGCAACTGGTTGTTCGTGCAAACAGCACAAGCCGATAAAGATGTACGCACAGTCAATATTCCGGATGAAATGGTTGGAGATGCGTTGCGCTATGTACTTTCACATGAAATCGGGCACTGTTTAGGATTTATGCATAACATGGGAGCTTCTTCCACCTTCCCGGTAGATTCTTTACGTTCACCGGAATTCACGCAGAAGTATGGTACCACTCCTTCCATCATGGACTATGCCCGCTTCAACTATGTAGCACAACCTGGCGATAAAGAACGTGGCGTTAAATTGACTCCTCCCCGCTTTGGTGAATACGACAAATACCTCATTAAATGGACGTATACTCCGGTATTCAATGTTAATTCTGCAGAGGAAGAAGCAATTATAACAGGCAAATGGATCAGTGATGCCATTAAAGAAAATCCTGTGTACCGATATGGAAAACAACAAGTATATGGAGTTGTTGATCCCCGTTCACAAACGGAAGATATTGGTGACAACTCTGTGAAAGCAACTCGATATGGCATCAAGAACCTTAAGTATATCATGAATAATCTGGAAAGTTGGATTTCTGAAGGTGACGATACATACGAATACCGTGAAGATTTATTTATTGGTATCGTAGAACAACTTGCAATGTATGTTACCCATGTAGCAGGCAATGTAGGCGGCTATTTTGTCAACGAAGTTAAGGAAGGAGACACAATGCCACGTTTTGCACAGATTCCGAAGGCACAACAAAAAGAAGCCCTGAATTATCTATTCGAGATTTATAACGATCTGGATTGGCTTGACAACAAAAACTTGTTAACTAAATTCCCGGTTTCCGGTTCCCCTAAACAAACTATTCAAAACTTCATGTTGAGATATATACTGCCTGTACCTTTCCAGGTATCACAATACGAAGGATTAGAAAATGATTCATTTACTGCTGCCGAGGCTTTCAACATGATATACAATTTTGTATGGAAACCGACCATTTCCGGACGTACATTAACAGAATCCCAAATGAATCTCCAGAAACAATATATATACATGATGATGCAAACTGCCGGCTTCACAATCAAAGGAGCCGGGAAAGCATTGGCCGGAGAAAAGCTATTAGATATCAATCACCGCCAATTCGGATATACTTGTTGCCAGAGACATGCTATCAAAGAGGGTATCATGCACACCCCTGTAGCAGGTTTTGAATGGAGACCGTTGAATCGTTTTTCTATGACAGCCAAAGTTACCCAGGCAGATGTATACGCATATATAGCTAAAGCGAAACAACTGATGAAGCAGAAGGCAGCCGGTGCATCAGGGAAAACTAAAGCTCACTATGAATTATTATTAAAGATGCTCGACATCAACTTAAAATAAAGGAGGGACAAAAGATGAAAAAACTATTTTTATGGTTGATGGCAATTTTGTTGATTATCGGATCAACAAATGAAGCCAATGCCCGCTCCAAAAAGAAAAAAGGAAAAGCAAAAACCGAACAACAGACTGACAGTGTTCAAAAGAAAAAAAAGAGTGTCTACGACAAGCTTTTCAAAGATAAGAAGAAACATACAGTCAATAAAGGGACAATCACAGTTCATCAGTACGAGGATAAGATTTATCTGGAACTACCGGTTGAATTAATGGGACGGGATTTTTTAGTAAACTCTGCCATCACTACTGCAAGTGACATTTCGCTGGCGGGCACAAAAGCTGCTCAAAGTAGGTATCTGATTATTGATAAAACCGATTCATTAATATTATTCCGAGATCCGAAATACAATGTTCGCCTCAACGAACAGGACGATAATCAAGAAGCGGCTTTTGCATTATCTCGTAGTAATGCTATTTACAAAGCATTTCCAATTGAAGGATACACCAGCGATTCAACGGCTGTTGTATTTAATGCCACTTCCTATTTCTCTTGTTCCAATAAAGATGTACTCAATCTTAGCGGACGCAGTTATGGAGGTATGCTCACAATTGTAAGTGCTTCCCCTCAAAGTAAAACATCTTTTGTGGACTCTGCAGATGCATTCGACAATTGTATCAGTATCACTCAAAACTGTACTGCAAAGTTGAGCATCAGCATCATGGGATTCGTCTCCAAAGAACAACCGGAATTAACAATGTCAGTGCAAACAACATTAGCCCTACTGTCGAAAGAAAAGATGAATACCCGCGAAGCCAACCCACGTGTAGGAACAGGTTATATATCATACACAGACTATCGTAATGAAAAACGTTTCAAGAAAGGATACTATGTAACACGCCGTAATATAACGACACAACAACCTGTTGTCTTCTACATCGACACTCTGATTCAAGATAGCTGGGTAAAAGCCATCCAAAAAAGTGCAGATGAATGGAATATAATATTTGAAGACTTAGGAATAGGAAAACCAATCATAATAAAACCATATGAGAAAGATTCAACTTTCCGTGCTAATAACCCAATGATAAATACGATTGCTTTCCTGAATAACAACAACTCGGAAGTTACCGCATACAATGTCACTGATTTACGCACTGGAGAAATCTTAAGTACCAAGATAGGAGTACCACGCGACCTTGCCGTCAGCGTACGTCGTAATGGAGTATACCAAATGGCAGAGATTGATCCGCGCTTCCGGACTTATTACATTGCCGATGAGGTGATCTGTGAGAATCTGACAGCACGTATGCTAAAAGCATTTGGTCTTAGTTTGGGATTGGCAACTAATTTGGCTGGTTCTGCAGCATACTCCCCTGAGGAACTGCGTTCTCCTGAATTTACTCAAAAATATGGTATCACAGCTTCAGTCATGGACAACGTATTATACAATTATCTGGCACAGCCCGGTGATAAAGAAAAAGGAGTGGTATTGATTGTCGACAAACCGGGTGTATGTGATGCATTTACGCTCAAATATCTGTATGCCGCCACCAGTGAAAATGAATCAGACATGTTGAAGAAATGGGCTATGGAACACGATGGAGATCCACGCTATTTCTATGGAAAGCGTTCACCAGCTTATGCTACAGACCCGCGTTGCCAAAACTATGATTTAGGTAATGATCCGATAGCCTCTTTAGATGCACAAATCGCTCATGTGAAATATGTAGTTAAAAATAGTCCTGCCTGGTTTCACGACGATAATATCCCCAATGATTACCGGGAGCTATTTCCTGATTTTGTGATTATTGAATTAATCAATAAAACATTGTCACCTGTATCTTCTTATATCGGAGGTATTTATATCAATGAAGCCAACGAAAAAAGCAATGTTCCTTCATATCAACCGGTATCGGCAGATATGCAAAAGAAAGTCTTACAAAAGATATTCAGTACCTTCTATGATTTAAGTTGGCTGGACTCTAATAAGGATTTCTTGCGTTTAGGTGGTGTCAATCCTGATATGTCAACATGGATTTACAATAACGGGTATCCAATGATGTCTTTGATGTTTCGTTTGATGCGTATGGGATTGAGTGTAGAGAAATCAACTAGACCTTATACCCAAGAAGCATATTTGAATGATATAGAGAAACAATTATTCAAAGAAACTTTAAATGGGAAACCTTTAAGTGCTCCAATGATTGCACAACTGTCTGTATATATCAGTTCTTTAAAAGGAATGTGTCCGACATTAAAGGCTATTGACAAGGCTGTATCAACAAGAGTAACTTCCATTGCTCTCAACGAACAAACTAATCATAAGTTACAATCATTAGGGTTGCTGACAACTTTTGCCTCTATATCTGCAACAGAAGAGCAATCGGGTATGGAACCTATGACTGCTGTCAATTTCTATGTCGGTACGGATATCGAAGCCATTTGCTATGATAAGTTGAAAAGTACACGTCGCTATTTGATACAAGCTCGTTCTTTGGCTAGTAATGATATTGAACGTGGAAAATGCGATTATTTGATAGCGATGATTGACAGGGTAATTTAGCCTTTCCTCTACCATTCAACGTGTATGTTTATAAAAAGTTTAGTGATAGTAAAATGTATAACAATTAAAAAAAATTATATTATGAAGCAGATTATTTTATTCATTGTATTCATATTTACTATAATGATGTGTTCTTTTGCACAAGAAGCCCCCTCCTCTCCAATAATCAAGGCAAGAGACAATAAAAGTACTGAGTTTTTCAAAAACAAAAAACTTCAATCTCCGATCTCCCCAATGGTCCTTTTCAGTCAGAAAATCACAGGGGTTGTTTATACTGAAGGAGGAAAAGAGGTACTAATAGGCGCGAGCGTTATCGAAGTGGGTAGTACTAATGGTACTATAACTGATATTGATGGAGAATATAGTATAGGCATTTCTAAGGCCGACAAAAAAATTCTCCAAGCAAGTTATCTGGGTTATGAAACAAAACAAGAAAGAATTGGAGGCCGTAGGGTGGTGAACTTCTTCCTAAAAGAAAGTTCACAAGCCTTAGACAAATAAAACCACACACTATCACTAAACTTTTTATAAAACAGCAATATGAAAAAATTTATTTCTATTTTTTTATTGTTATACATTACTTTACCGATAAATGCTCAAGATAAAACAAATGAGCTATCGGGATTTATTATACACAAACAAGAAAATGGGTCTAATGGTTCATTAGACGGTGCCAATATCTTTTTGATCTATGCAAAAGACACACTGAAAACAACAAGCATAAATGGAGTATTCCGTTTCAAACCCATAAAAACAGGAAAAGCAAAACTCATTATCACTGCAATAGGGTGTCGGAAAGTTGAAAAAGAATTAAATATAATAGCTGGAAAGAATTCTAATCTTTACATAGAAATTTTGGATGAATCCATCCAACTGGAGGAAGTCACCATCAAGGGCAGAATCCCCATTGTGACCCAAAATGGCGACACGCTAATATTCAACCCGAAGGCAGTCAACATACAAGAAGGGGATGTCGCTATGAATATAGTCGAGCAACTTCCCGGAACAGAGACTGACGACCATTCCGTCAAAATCATGGGAAAACAAGTAACCAAAACTTATATAGACGGCAGACTAATATTCGGAAGTGACCCAATGGCAGCACTAAAGAATCTTTCTGCAACAGATGTATTAAAAATCAAGGCTTATGATGAATATGAAAATACGAAAACAAAAAAACTAATGTACAGAGGGGATCTCACCAGAGTGCTCAACATAGAAACCAAAAGCAAACTCATCAGCTCATGGAAAGCACACCTATTGGCTAGTACAGGCAGCAACATGGACTCAAAGAACGACAGAGGAAAGTTCCGTAAAGGGCTCGGACTCACCACTAACTTTTTCTCCGAGAAATTTTTACTCACAAGTAATGTATTTCACAATAATATCAACCGAAAATCAAATAATATCAAAAATGTTCTTTCCATTTCCGATCCTGGTAGTACTTACAACGAAACGACTTATGCAGATCTGGCTACGGAACGCTCATGGGACACAGAAAATGGAACATACGGTACATTTAGAGCATTTTACACTTTCGGATATAATCGCGATAATACAAATACACGATCCGAACAACATTATTTTCCTAGCAACAATTATCAGCAGCGCCTTTATGAAGAACAAAATAGCAACAGTGACAGAAAACAAAATCACTATTCCGAATTTTCTTTCTCCAATTCAAATGACAAATGGGGAGAATTCCGTTGGAACCAGCTTATAACATATAACAACAACAAAGATTGGCAATCGCTTTACATCTATAATGAAGAAAACAATCTTCAAACATCGAAAAGCCTGATGCATTACGATAATCTAAACAAGAATTTTCATGTGAAGGAAGATGTCAGTTATGTCAACAGTATTACCGACAGAATCGGATATACATTAGAAAGTTCAGTAGATATAAATAAAGGCAAAAATCATTCATTACGGATAGACACATTAGAAAGTTCGACAACACAAACTTATCTGACTATTCCATCAAAACTCCGCAATACGGAGTGGAACGGCAATGCGCAATTAATATATATACTGAATCCAGAAAATGACACCCAAATATCTTTTGACTATTCCGTTAAATACGAAAACGGATGGAAACACCAATTCGCCTGGAATATGTTGAGCCCCACAAATCCACAAACAGACGAAGCCAATACATATAGTTATAAAATAAATAACCTGACACAAAAACAGGAAGTTTCATTTCACTTTTTTCCCTTTCAAAAAACAAGTTGTGACATTTCAGCCGGACTGAAGGAAAGTACACTTAAGCGGAAAGAAAAAGAAATGGACAACTACCGTAAAACATTCATCTCTCCAACAGTAGCAATATCTTTTGTGCATACAGATATAACAAAGTCATGGAGTGCCGCTTACAGACTGCATAATTTTGCACCAAACATAGTGCAGTTACGCCCACAAATAGATAATAGCAATCCTTACATGCTGCGCAGTGGAAATCCCAACTTAAAACAATCATATCTACATTCGTTCCTCTTCAATTGCAATCGTATGTTAGGAAAACATAACCACACCATAGGTGTTATTATCAATGCCTCTATCCGCCAACACTCTCCTGTTGCAAAGACAACCTATTACAATGCCGAAACTTATCTACCGGAATTGCAATATACAGCACCTGCACACAGTTCTCTAATTAGTTTTGAAAACGTAGAAGGATATTGGGACATAAAAGGCAAATTGATATGGCAGGCGCCTATACGTAGCATAAAATCCAAATATACCTTATCTACCGGATTCAACTACGAACATAACCCATATTATATAGGAGAAAATAAGACAACAACACGTACCTATGCTCCATTGATCGAACATTTCCTACTTTGCAACCTAACTAAAAGATTAAAAGTAACAATCAGTGCCAATACCCATTATGTACATAGCATCAATACTGAAAATTATACAGGTAAAACATTCTATCAGACGGCAGGAGCAATGTTAGATATAAGCCAAATATGTAAATACTTCTATCTAAGTAGTCATTATAATTTCATTTTCAGCCGTGATTATGGAATCAATAAAGAGATTAATCGCAATCACACCCTAAACTTGAATGTTGGCTGTAAAGTGTTAAATCGCAAAGGAGACATTAGTATTGCCGCATATGATCTACTAAATAGTCATCGGACTTTCAACAGCCAAATGTATTCCAACTACATTCAAAACACGTGGACAAATTATTATGGACGGTTTTTCACCATAAATTTTGCTTATCGGTTTGGTAAAGTGAAATCGAACTACGAAGGTACTACAAATGACGGAAGCATACGCGAATATAGGCCGATGTCCGGCAAAATATGAATCTTATATTAGCTTTTTCTTATATAGGTATACCTATGGAAGTTACAATTAAAGCAAATACAGGTGTCATTAGAGTACAGATGCGTTCTGATGCTCAACAGTTAGATTATACATCTGAAAACTTATTTCCATTTACAAAATCTAATTTTTAAATGTAGCCTTCGATGAAAAATGTAACTTCTATAATCTATATTTCATGTATATTACTCTCTCTGTAATATACACATACTGTATGCTCAAAAGATAACTCCACCAGATTCCACTACTATACAACAAAAGGTTACTAAATATGGAAAAGTAAAGCTACGCACAAGTATTATGCAAGTAAGTCTTGATGCAGTCAAGGCAAATCTGATATGCGGTAAAGATACATTGAAAGAAGATTATAAAAGTTCAGATTTTTTCTTTTGGAATAAAGTTCCCGTCGGTATCGCACGAGCCATCGTGTGGGCCGACGGGTTCATCGCAGATTCTGATACACTATATGTACACGAGGGGCAAACTACACAAAAAGACTTTTAGCTGACCGACCGCGTTATACAATTACAGGCCGTAACAATAAAAGGCAAAATTCCCGCTATGGTATATCGAGGCGATACTATCCGTTTTAATCCACAAGGAATCAACATATTGGAAGATGATGTGGCACGAAATATTCTGGAACAAATGCCGGGAGTAGAAGTTTCGGAAAAGAGTGTAAAAGTTGCTGGAAAAGATGTAGAAAAGACATACGTTGACGGCAAAAAGATTTTTGGAGAGAATCCAATGAATGCATTGAATCACCTTCCTGCCAATGATGTTGTATATATATCCGCTTATGATGAAGATGAGCATAAAGAGCAAACACGTAAAAACAGAAAAGGTAAGAAACGCAGAGTTCTGAATATTGAGACAAAAAGCAAATTAGTAAACTCGAAGGAAGGGAATCTAATAGCAAGTATCGGAGGAAATATGGAAAAAAAACAACTTGCAGACCATGATGTACGCTATGGCATAGGAGGTACATTTAACTTCTTCTCAGAGAAAATGTTGGTAGCGATCAATACCATGCACAACAATTTAAATAGAACAACCAATCAACCGCAAATGTTCCTCAGTACCAAGAACCCATCGCAAACTTACAGTGAAAATAGCTTTGGAGGCATCAATCTGTCCCGTCGTTGGGAAAAAGAGACAGGATTTTATAAAGAAATAAAAGGCAGCTATCAGTTTGCACGAAGCGCAACAGAAGCAAATACCCGAACTGAACAAGAATACTTCGCTACAGATGCCTTCTGGCAAAAGAGCTATCTAAACCAATATCAGAACACAAATCAGTATAATAAACATACTATGAGTACTGGATTCAGTATGAATGATAAGAAATGGGGCAATCTGATTATTGATTATACATTATCGACTAATCATTCAAAACAACATACATTGCAACAAATAACAAATAGCATAGATGAGATCCAATCTACCGGCATTTTACAACAAAATGGCAATGGTAAATCTCAAGAGATGCAAGGAGCAGTTAGTTGGAATAAATTCTTCGGAGACTGGAACTATTCCGTCAACGCGAACTATTCGAATAGCTCGTCCAACGGAGAAGAAAACCGGGAAAACAAAACACAAAATGAGGCTAGTGGAAGTCTACAAGAGATCATAGCCATTCCAACAAATGGAAGAGGAAATAAATGGGAAGCCAAAACAGGATTAAAGCGCATGTTATCAAAAGATAAATATTCATTCATCGAATTAATATACAATTTTGTATCGGACAATCGCCATATCAATCAGCTTGCATGGAACAAAATAACAGGAGAAACAGACCCTACAAATACATATAATTACCGAAATTCCCTGATAGAACATACCCCTGAAACGGCCGTTATTCTACCCGATTTGGGAATCTTCAACATTGATATTTCAGCAGGGTGGAAACATTCCATTATTAAGGATAGAAAAGAAACGGCACAAACAAAATTTGAAAAATCATTTAACGCATTAAAAGGAGAAGTACAAATTTCTTTAGGAGGAAGATTAAGTGAAAAAGCAGAGCACACAATCAAATATACCATAAATAGTCAACTCCCCAATATAGCACAACTACGTTCAGAAGTCAACAACTCTAATCCTTACTTTATCAGCAGTGGAAATCCAAATCTGAAAGCCAGTACCATACATAAAATTTGGTGGAAAGAACAGTATCGCTTTAATGACTACGGACATTTGATAAATTCGGAATTAACTCTAGCTTTCATAAAAAACAGCATCTCCAATAGGAGCACTTATTTTAACAAAGCAACTTACTTGCCTGATTTTAACTATACGGCTATTGCAAATAGTACGCTCAGCAGTTACGACAATCTAAATGGAGCATGGAATATAGATTGGGATATTTCCTGGATGTATCCCATCGTAAAAATCAAATCCAATTTAGATGTTAATATTAACAATAAGTATGAACATTTGCCTTACTACTATGATAATATACGGGATATAACGAAAATAAGCACAACAAGGATAGGAACCAGATTCGCTACCAATCTGATTCCTCGATTACGTGCATCAGCCTATTGGAGCATCCACTATCGACAAGCCTCCAATAAAGTGAATGACCAATCGAACCGGATATTAACAAATCGTTTAACAGTAGACATGACGTGCACTCCCATGTTGAAGTACTTCTTTACAAAGGTATCATATACCTATCAACATCAGAACAACAAAACCTATCATCAAATTGATAAAGAAAATATCTTAAATATTTATGCTGGAGCGAAAGTATTCAACCGACAGGCAGAAGTAAGCATTACAGCATTTGACTTATTAAATTCATATCATAACCGTATTATCCAAATGAAAGATAACCATACCAGTTATATTGACAGAGAGAACTTCGGGCGGTATTTTACCATAAATTTCTCCTGGAAATTCAGAAAAATCAAATCGAACCGGATGGATATTTCAAGAGGGGTTGCATGGTAATATGAATAAGAAATCTATTAATCATTTAAAATAAAAAGTATGAGTACTCCTATTGTCGAAGTCAAGCATTTATCCCATCGTTATAGTGTCGATTGGGCCATTCGCGATATCAATTTTTCTATTGAAAAAACAGGAATATTAGGTCTGTTAGGGTCTAATGGAGCAGGTAAATCCACCACTATGAATATCATCTGTGGAGTTTTAAATCAAACGGAAGGGGATGTATTTATCAATGGCATCGATCTACGAAAAAATCCGGTTGAAGCCAAAAAACATATTGGTTTCTTACCTCAAAAGCCACCTCTCCATCCAGACTTGACTGTCGACGAATATCTCATACACTGTGCCACATTGCGGAGAATAGAGAAATCAAAAGTTCGTGAAGCCGTAGAAATAGCCAAAGAACGTTGCGCTATTGCCCATTTTAGCAAACGGCTGATAAAAAATCTTTCAGGCGGATATCAACAAAGAGTAGGAATTGCACAGGCTATTGTACATAATCCTCCATTCGTAGTACTTGATGAACCTACAAACGGGCTTGATCCTAACCAAATTGTCGAAATACGCAATCTGATTAAAGAAATTGCTGAAGATCATTCTGTCCTACTCTCCACTCATATCCTGTCGGAAGTGCAAGCTACCTGCAATGATATTCGTATGATTGAACATGGTAAAGTCGTATTTTCAGGTAGCATGAAAGACTTTGACAACTATGTGGTTCCAAGTAGTTTTACCGTTACATTTGCCCTTCCCCCTTCTATAGAAGAACTAGCAAAGATAGAACATGTGTTGAATATAGAAGAACTCTATCCCGGTACATTCCGGATACGCTTTGATGACGATGAAAACATAACTGAACGAATAGTAGCCTTAAGCATACAAAACGGATGGCGGCTGAAAGAAATCACGATGGAACGCTGCTCTCTTGACACAATCTTTGCACAACTATCGGGAAAACTTAAAAATAATATCTAACATGACGGATTTAAAGATTATAATGCGTATTGCCCGAACCGATCTGGCCATTTTATTCTATTCGCCGATTGCATGGTTCATATTGATTGTTTTCTCATTCCTGACAACATCAAGTTTTACGTCATTAATGGAGAATATAGTGACCGACTATGATCTGTCAGGAGGCAAAGAAGTTTCTTTGAGCGGTATCTGCTTCTTAGGTAGTTACGGTTTTTTGTCCTCCGTCGTATCAAACATATACATCTATATTCCATTGTTGACAATGGGACTCATCAGTCGCGAAACGGCATCGGGTTCAATCAAACTGGCATATTCATCCCCAGTCACCAGTGGTCAGATCGTATTGGGTAAATATCTTGCAGCCATCGGATTTGGTTGCTGTCTGATGCTTGTCCCGATAGCCAGTGCTATTTATGGCAGTTTGGTAATCCCTTCTTTTGATTGGGCTCCTGTACTAGTCGCCCTTCTAGGACTCTATTTATTAATATGCGCCTATTGCGCTATCGGGCTCTTTATGTCCTCACTCACGACTTATCAAGTAGTAGCAGCAGTTGGGACACTTATTGTATTAGCCATACTGAATTTTGTAGGAAATATCGGCCAGGAATACGATTTTATACGCGAACTGACTTATTGGCTGTCAATAAACGGAAGAACAATCGATATGCTGAATGGAGTAATTCGGAGTGAAGATGTGATTTATTTCGTGGTCGTAGTAACCCTTTTCCTGACATTTACCACTTTCAAACTTACATCCGACCGACGAACTATCAGTCGTTTCCGGCAAGCAATCAGTTATCTGGGATTTTTTGTCGCAGCAATGGCAATTGGCTATTTCACTTCACGTCCGGGAATGATCAAGGTATGGGATACAACACGCACAAAACTAAACTCACTTACCGAAAATAGCCAACACGTATTAGCTAAATTGACAGGACCGGTAACTATTACCAATTATGTTAACCTACTTGATAACAAATCATATCGCTACCTCCCTATCATGAAGAAAGCGAATGAAACAATCTTCGAACCTTATTGTCTCGCTAAACCGGACCTGCAAGTGAAATATGTCTATTATTATGATTTCGCCCCCAACGGCGTTGCAAATAATCCTAAGTTTCAAGGCAAAACAGTAGATGAGATGCGTGATTATATGACCATGATTTATAACTTGAATCCTCATTTATTCAAATCTCCGGAAGAAATCCGCCAAATCATCGACCTGCGTGAAGAACAAAATACATTTGTTCGCATTATGGAAACGCAAGATGGAAAACGTACCTTCATCCGTGATTTTGAAGATATGGATGCAACGCCATCCGAAGCGGAAATTACAGCAGCCATCAAAAAGATGATTTCAACTCCTCCCACTGTTGCCTTTATCAAAGGAGACGGTGAACGTGAGGTGTCCAAATCCGGTGACCGCGATTATAGCAACTTCTCCATTGAGAAATATTCTAGAGCCGCCTTAATTAATCAAGGCTTTGATGTCTGCGAGATCGACATTTCTCACGGAGACACCATTTCTTCCCTAATCAATATCGTGGTCCTTGCAGAAATGAGAACCCCGCTTACAGAAAAAGGAGAAAATCAACTGGAGGCTTACCTGGCTCGTGGAGGTAATTTATTTATTCTCACCGATACAGGCAGGCAAGAAGTTATGAATCCTTTTTTAAGCAAATTCGGTATCAAAATGGAAGAATACCAACTGGCACAATCTTCCGTTGATTTCTCTCCTAATCTGATTCTAGCCAAGGCAACCCGTGAATCGGGAAAACTTACATTCGGATTCAAAGATGATTTTCCCAAATATGATTTACGTGTCTCTATGCCCGGATGTGTAGCCCTTACATGCTCCAACAACGATTACGGCTTCCAATATACTCCGATTCTTGAAACAAATGCCAAAGGTGTATGGATTGAAAAAGAACAAACAGATTTACAGGAATCACCAGTAGAATGTAATGCTTCGGCAGGAGAGAAAGAACAAACCTATATCACAGCCTATGCCCTTTCACGCCAACTGAAAGATAAAGAGCAGCGTATTATCATCTCTGGTGATGCGGATTGCATAAGCAACACCGAACTGACTCTTTCACGCGAAGGATATAGATCAGGAAACTTTAATCTGATTATCGAAAGCTTCCGCTGGCTTTCCGGAGGAGAATTTCCAATCGACATACGCCGTCCCCATTGTACCGACAATAAACTTTCGATCGGAGTGAAAGATATTGGTACAATGAAAACTATTTTCATAATCATTATACCAGCTATCCTCTTACTTATAGGAGTTGGCATCTGGTTTTTCCGCAGAAGAAATTAATAAGAGAAAAAGATGAACTTAAGACTTATACTTAGAATAGCCCGTACCGAACTAGCGGTACTCTTTTACTCACCGGTCGCATGGTTGCTACTGATTGCATTTACATGCCAGGTAGGATTCGATTTTATGAATATCCTGACGGAAATAGTAAAAATAAAAGCATTGGGCAACACGATCACTTTCAGTGTCACAGCCGGTTTTGTCCTTGGTCTCAAAGGAATATATGAAGTAATTCAGGAAACGATCTATCTGTATATTCCTTTATTAACCATGAACTTGATGAGTCGTGAATATTCATCAGGCTCTATCAAACTACTTTATTCATCACCGGTAAATAGTATCCAAATCATTACCGGCAAGTTTGTATCAATGGTGGTATTCGCCCTGATCTTTGTCATCATCCTTGCCCTACCGACAATCGTAATGTTTATCTCCGTGCCGCATGTCGATATTACACTTATCTTGGCGGGATTGTTATCCATGTTTCTGTTGATACTGACCTATTGTTCTATCGGTCTCTTTATGACCACACTCACATCTTACCAGGTTGTGGCAGCTGTCGCCACCCTTTCCGCATTAGCATTTCTCAATTATGTGGGAGGAATTGGGCAGGAGTCCATACTCTTTAGAGAAATTACTTATTGGCTATCCATTAAAGGACGTGCCAGTGAGATGGTTGGAGGATTGATATGTAGCGATGACGTTATCTATTTCCTTGCCGTAATTTTATTATTCCTCTGGCTATCGGTCATTAAACTGAACAACGAAAAAACACACCGTTCACTCCTTTCAAAAACAATGCGCTATGCCTTAGCTGTATGTACCATTATAGTTATCGGCTTTGTCAGTTCCCGTCCGGCAATGATGGGCTTTTATGATACTACCCGCAGCAAACAACGTACACTTTCGGAAGAAAGTCAGAAAGTGATGAAGCAATTATCCGGACCTATGACAATCACAACTTACGTCAATATTTTCGATAAAGAATTTGATGTCGCTTCTCCAAAAGAGCAAAAAGAGGATATGGCACGCTTCAAAATGTACACACGTTTCAAACCGGAGATAAAGATGGAGCATGTTTACTATTACTCCACACCGAAAGACAGTGCCCTTTATCGCCAATATCCGAATAAGAACATTCGTGAGATAGCTTATGAAGTTGCCAAGAAAAAGAACTTCAATCCCCAAAAGCTGAAAAGTGCCGAAGAACTGAAAGAAAAAATAGACTTGGCAAAAGAAAACTACCGATTTGTGCGTGTTGTTGAGCGTGGATCCGGTGAACAAGCCCGCCTTCGCTTGTTCGACGATATGGAATATCACCCTTCTGAAACAGAAATCTCCGCAGCATTGAAGAAAATGCTTGTTACTCCTGTGAAGGTAGGCGCCATCACAGGACATCAGGAACGTTCCACCACTAAAAAGGGAGATCAGGATTACTCACTTTTTGCCACACATGGACGCTTTCGTTATTCCATGATTAATCAAGGTTTTGATTTGGTGGAACTGAATCTGAAGGATATGAATGATATACCAAGTAATATCAATATATTACTTATCGCTGAAATGCGTTCTTCCATGAGTTCCAAAGAACAAGAAATCATAGATCGTTTTCTTGAACGCAGAGGTAATATGATGATTATGGGAGACGTCGGACGTCAGGAAGTAATGAATCCTTTACTCCGGAAAGTTGGTTTAAAACTGTTGCCGGGAATCATTGCACAACCTTCTGATGTTAATCCCGGAGACCTCGTTCTCGCGAAAGCTACCCAGATAGCCGCCGACAGTATAGGAGGCTTCTACAAACGTATGGTTGACAGGCAGACGCATAGCGCAGTCACCATGCCATCGGCTGTTGCTCTGGAAGTTGTCGATACAACAAAATTCCATCCAATAGTTTTATTACAAAGCAACGCTCAACAAACATGGATTGAGTATCAAACAAAAGATTTTGTGAATGATTCCCTTTCTTTGGACTCTCTTCAAGGTGAAAAGCTAGGAGCCTATCCCACGGCAATAGCGTTAACCCGCAAGATAAAAGGCAAAGATAAAAAACAACGGATCATTGTGTTGGGTGATGCAGACTGTTTCAGCAATGCCGAACTACAAAAAAGCTCAAGACCGGGTATCTATTCATTCAACTTCAATATGATTCCCGGTTCATTCCGTTGGCTATGCTATAATGAATTTCCGGTATCTTCTTCCAGAGCCCCTTATCTCGACAAAGATATCAGCCTGACTCCTATGGATCTATCCACTATCAAAATTATCTATTGCTATGGCATTCCATTTATTATTGGTCTGTGTGGCATTTGGATATGCTGGAGAAGAAGAAAACGATAAAAAGAAAGAATAGAGAAACTTCCGGCAAGCAGATTTTGTGCCTGTCGGAAGTCTAATTCTTTCATAAACTCCTTCAAAACTATGCCTTCAACCGCATCACAAACCGACTTCCCTTCCCCAATTCACTCTCTACCGTCAGCGTACCACCATGAGCTTCCACAAAATCCTTCGAAATAGATAATCCCAAGCCACTGCCTTGTACTTTCGTTCCGGGTACACGGAAATAACGGTCGAAGATGCTTTTGTGATAACGCGGGTCGATACCCTTTCCAAAATCCTGAACATAGAGTTCGATCATATTTTCATCCTGTTTGGCACCGATAATCACACGCCCGTTTTCTTTAGAATAACGGATAGCATTACTTAGCAGATTTGTCAATACCCAGGCAATCTTTTCACTGTCGACAAAGAGTTTGCCGATTTTCTCTTCCGGATATTCCACTTCTATCTGGATATTAAACTTATCCGCTTGCACCTGATTAGCTTTGATCGCATATTCGATCAACTCAATCGGTTTGGTGATCTTCGGCATAAACTGTAGTTTTCCGGCTTCCACCTGGGTCATGTTAAGCAATTCTCCGGTGATACTCAACAAACGCTCGCTATTCTCCTTGATACTCTTAGACAGTTGCTCCTGTTCATCATTCAATGCACCGACACGCTTATCTTCCAACAGCTGGAGGCTCATCATAATAGCAGCAATCGGAGTCTTCAGTTCATGAGATATCGTCGAGATAAATGTAGTCTTGGCAGAATCCAGTTCCTTAAATTCCGTGATATTCTTTAATAAAATAACATCACCCAGTTTGCGAGGTTCCCCTTTTTCAGCCTCCGTATTAATGATAGGGACATAAGAGGCCTTAAAGTAACTCTCTTTGTCGTCAGCATATATCTTCAATGGTTCCTTCTGCTCGCTTGGCGTCACCAGTTCACGGATCAACCGCCGCAACAGGTCATTCTTCAAAGCCAGTTCCTCCGCCGATTGACGAATCACATTCTCCCGTTTCAGATTCAAGACATTGAGTGCTTCCTCATTGATAAACAGAATTTCACGCTCCATATTCAAGCCGATCACCGGATCATCTATACTGTTTACAATTGCTTCAATAAATTTCTTTGCAGAAAGAATATCCGACAAAGTACTGGCACGATATTCGGTCAAACGCTCCGCCATCCGGTTAAAACTATCCGCCACATCCCGGAATTCTTCATTATTATTCATCTGCAGACGCTTCTCATAATTATGATTGGCTATTTCAAGAATTCCCTCTTTCAGTTCTTTAATAGGCTTACTGATAGTACGGGGCAACCAATAAAGCAATATCAGTCCGGTCAAGATACAGATTCCTCCCGTTACGGAAATCCATAACAAAGCACGTTCCAATCCGGGCGTAGCAGCAGGACTATCAGGTTCTGTCGCTGTCAGAATTTGAAGATTCACAACTGAAAGTGTTACCAGCAAAATAATCATTCCGGCCAGCATTCCGATACCGAGAATCAGTTTCGTTTTAATATTCATAACGTTCATACGATTAATATTATGCAAGTATAATCAAATCTACATTAGCTTGTGACAAATTATTTAAAAACTTTCTATATCCCAGTATAGAACAAATAGCGTATGGCAACCTTAAATTAGGAGTTCCCATGCAAACAGTCGATATCTGTTTCTCTTTACAAACCTTGACGATGCTCCCCAAAATATCCTTCGACTGCACCTGCACCACCTCTCCCCCAAGTTCCGCCACGAGCTTAAAATGGTTCAACAGATACCGTTGACTGGCTAGATCAATTCTATCCATACTCTCTTTCGGAGTCTGAACATACAGGGCTATAAAAGTAGTATTATACCGGGTTGCCAACTTTGCCGCCTTTCTGATAATCCGCCGGGGTGTTTTCTCATGACTACTGATACAAGCCATAAACTTCTCATGCCGGAGTCCGACGGCTACTCCCATCACCACCTCATTCTCCACCTTTTTTTCTACCCGCAACGCTACTTCCTTCAAAGCCAACTCACGTAACTGAAGAATATTCTCTGTCCGAAAGAAATTATCCAATGCCGTCTGAATCTTTTCCGGACGATATATCTTACCCGCTTTCAAACGTGCAATCAGCTCCTCTGCCGTCAAGTCAATATTCACCACCTCATCCGCTTCCTGAAGAACACTGTCGGGCACCCGTTCTTTCACTTCAATACCCGTAATCTCCTGCACTTCTTCATTCACGCTTTCAATGTGCTGAATATTGATTGCCGAAATCACATTGATTCCCTCATCCAGCAAAGTTATCACATCCTGCCAACGTTTCTCGTTCAAGCTACCTTCTACATTGGTATGAGCCAGTTCATCCACAATTACAATTTCCGGATGGACACGGATAATCGTATCCAGATCCATTTCTTCCAATTCTTTCCCCTTATAGAAGATTTTGCGACGCGGAATGACAGGGAGCCCTTGCAGCAATGCTTCCGTCCCGGCGCGTCCATGAGTTTCGATATAGCCGATTTGCACGTTCACACCGTTCTCCAGCAGTTCATGCGCCTCCTGAAGCATACGATATGACTTTCCCACACCGGCTATCATACCGATATAGACCTTGAATTTGCCCCGGTGGGACTTCTTTATCAGATCCAAAAAATACTGTACACTATGTTCTCTATCATCCATTACGTCAATCTGTTATTTTAAACATCCTAACCCGTAGTAATCATCACGATCACCACGGGTTTCACAAAAATTCATGAGTTTATTTTATGGCCTTAAAGTTACGCCAAATACTAAATGGGCGTCCTCCAAACGTGGATTCCATATAGCCTGTACAAATATAGGCAATGAAAACTTATCATTAAAATTTATTGCTTTCGTTGCTTTCAAAGCTAGGTTCGTCACTGCAAACCCATTCACATTATACTGCGGAGTCTTATAAGGAACCACTCCACAAGTAGCATTCAGATCAACTCCTTTCACACTGAACGGATAATTCAGTTCTACGTAAGAAGAGTATGCCTGCTTTTCCTCCCCCTCATCAGTCGTTTTTCTGTCAGCACCGGCAAACATGGTATACCATGCGATAGATAACGGGAACTTTTCAATAGGAAGCGTATAAGCTAACCCTGCTTCAAAATGATGTCCGGTGTCTCCACTTTTAAAATGGAAATAATTATTGGTAAGTTCTCCATTAGCCACATCAGCTTGTCCGTCTCACCAAAGAGTGGCTACAGAAAGTGTCGGTCCCGCTTCACCAAACTTATAAGCTGCGGTTAGGTCAATTTCTTTATTACTCTCACTCAAACTGGTTGAGCCCCATGCAGTAAGCGAGAAATTACCTACGCTAAATCCCAAAGTCGGCTGAAAGGAAGCGGCTCCCCCCTGATAAATACCACGCCATACATACGAACTTACCAAATCACCTTGTATAGTAAACTCTTGTGCTTGTGCATTGCTAGTTCCCAACATACATACGGCTGCTACAGCCATTGTTCCTAAAATACTCTTTTTACTAAAAAAACTTTTCATACTTTTTATCTAATTCTATTTTATGTTCCTGTAAAAAAGCAGCGCCCCATCCAACCCTGTTAATTTGAACCGCGGCATAACCCAAACGGTCCGGACAGGAACGCTGCTCAATCTTCATCTACTTATTGCTTTCCTCTAAAGCGATATTCAATTTCAAGACATTCACCTTTTCTGTTCCCAACAACCCCAAAAACGGTTTTTCTATGCTTTTATCAACAATCGCTCTTACTTGTTTTTCTGTTAATCCACGTGCTTGTGCTACTCTCTTCACTTGTACATACGCACATTGAGGAGTGATATTAGGATCCAGTCCCGAACCACTGGCCGTAACCATTTCGGCAGGCACATCCGCACGATTCAAATAAGGATGATGTACAAGGAAAGTATCAATACGCGCTTTCACTTCATCCAGATATTCTTGATTCGTAGGCCCTTTATTACTACCTGCGGAACTCGTCGCATCATACCCGTCACCGGCAGAAGAAGGACGTCCCCAGAAATAAATATCTTTTGTAAACATCTGACCCACATTGGCTGCTCCCACTACTTTCCCATCCAGCGTAGCCACCTCGGCATTTCCTTTATTAGGACCTGCTACCTGTGCGAACACCCACAGGATAAGGATATAGAACACGGAGAAAAAGACACAAAAAGCAAGTGTTATTTTTAATGACTTCAATAAAGTTTTCATTGCTATTGTTTTTTAATTAAAAGAATAAACCTACTACTAAATCTATCAATTTGATTCCCACGAAAGGAGCAATCACACCACCCACACCATAGATCAGCAGATTACGGCGAAGCAAAGCACTTGCACCTATCGGTTTGTATTGCACACCACGCAAAGCCAGCGGAATCAGAATCGGAATAATAATCGCATTAAAAATGACTGCCGAAAGAATGGCGCTTTCAGGACTATGCAGATGCATGATATTCAGAGCAGCCAGTTCAGGAATAGCAATCATAAACAAGGCAGGAACAATTGCGAAATATTTGGCCACGTCATTGGCAATAGAGAAAGTAGTCAGCGTACCACGTGTCATCAACAATTGTTTACCGATTTCCACAATCTCGATCAATTTCGTCGGATCGTTATCCAAGTCAACCATATTACCGGCTTCCTTTGCTGCCTGTGTACCGCTATTCATGGCTACACCCACATTGGCTTGTGCCAGAGCAGGAGCATCGTTCGTTCCGTCTCCCATCATTGCAACCAATTTACCAGCCTGCTGTTCCTTCTTGATATATTCCATCTTATCTTCCGGTTTAGCTTCAGCGATAAAATCATCCACACCGGCTTTTTCTGCAATATATTTTGCAGTTAACGGGTTATCCCCTGTCACCATGACCGTCTTCACTCCCATCTTACGCAGACGTTCGAAACGTTCCTGAATACCCGGTTTGATAATATCCTGCAACTCAATGACACCGGTCA
>OGXL01000338.1_pt1 | contig 40596 bp, 29 predicted proteins | sample 1576311 | NCBI WGS metagenome assembly OGXL01 (sample SAMEA3541564, study PRJEB24748) | human gut metagenome | biome: human gut; feature: human-associated habitat; material: faeces | place: China | collected 2012 | reverse complement strand
CCGCTCAGTTGTACGGAGAATTCAAGGAGATGTTCCCTGATAACGCAGTGGAATACTTTGTCTCCTAGTGTGCCGGGGCCGGAAAATGAGGTGTATTTGGTGCTTTTTTGTTCTGTTTAGTCCAGATTTTGTGGACAGAACAGGACTAAACGGACTGAATGATACCAGGCGGACAAAATGATTTTGTGACTTTTTTGTAGGAAAAATTCGTAATGAGAAGAAAAGATATAAAATAAGATCTGAATTGCCGAGGAAAACTCGGTAGTTCAGAAGAATTAGAGAAGGAATTGGGTAAATGTTGTTTCCCCAATTGACAATAAGTAGTGACTTGGGGTATGGAAAGGTAATGATGTTTTTGAGGCGCTTTTAGACATATAAATCTAAAGCATATCATGGATTATTTTGAAATGCAAATAGAAGTGAATAAAAAGCAGATAAAGAGGTAAGATAGATGCAGGAATCGAACTTGCTAATGTATACTACAGAAGATGGTTTAACAAAAATCGAGGCGACTTTTGTAAATGACACGGTATGGCTTTCGATAGAGCAAATGGCTGAATTATTTCAAAGAGATAGAAGTGTTATTGGAAAGCATATACGTAACATTTTTAAAGAGGGAGAATTGAAAAAGGAATCAGTATGGGCAAAATTTGCCCATACTGCCGATGATGGAAAAACTTATCAGGTGGATTACTATAATTTGGACGTGATTATATCTGTAGGGTATAGAGTGAAATCTTTGCGTGGTACCCAGTTTAGAATATGGGCAACGAATATTTTGAAAGAATATATGCAAAAAGGTTTCGCTTTAGATGACGATCGGTTGAAACGTTTAGGTGGCGGGAACTATTTTGATGAGTTGTTAGCACGCATTCGTGATATTCGTTCTTCGGAAAAGGTCTTTTGGAGAAAAGTATTGGAAATTTATGCAACTAGCATTGATTATGATCCAAGAGCAGAAAGTTCAATTCTTTTCTTTAAACAAGTACAGAACAAAATGCATTGGGCAGCACATAAGCATACAGCTGCAGAAGTGATATATCAAAGAGCGGATGCCGAGAAAGAACATATGGGATTAACTTCCTGGCAGGGAAAATCCATAAAAAGAGCAGATGTGGAAGTCGCAAAAAATTATTTGAATAAAGGCGAACTGGATGCATTAAATAAAATTGTTACCGCTTATTTGGATATTGCGGAGGTACATGCATTAAACCATGAGCCTATGTATATGAAAGACTGGCTAGAAACCGTAGATGATTATTTGAAAATGACTAGGAGAGATATACTTAAGACTAAAGGGACTATTACACATAAGAAAGCATTAGAAAAAGCTCATAGTGAGTATGAAAAATATAAGAAAAAACAAGAAGACACATTATCACCAGTAGAACAGGCGTTTATTGAGAGTATAGGTGAATTGAGAAAAATAGAAGAGAAATATTAAAGAGAAAACAGGGAGCTTTTTGTTTGAGAAAGTGAGGAATGTATACGAGGACTATGCTTAGAGAACTAATGAAAAGAGGAAAAAACATTGTGAAATTTATTGCTTATAATGGTGGTGTCTTTACATTTTTTTCGGCAATATTATATTTAGTATATAGAATTTTAGATAAGGCTAATGCTTTTACAAGTATAAAAGTAGATATTATACCGATATTAAGAATAGAACATTACTTTGCTTTTTTTACATGCTTTTGTGCATTAATAATTATTTTTTTTTGTTTTTTAAATCAAAATTTTTTTGCTTTGATATATTTTTAAAACAATATGCAAATTTTTTTATACCCATATTTTATCTATTACAAATAATAGTATGGATTAAAAGTGTTAATGTATTATTGAATTTAATATATTTTATGGAAAGTCTTATTATATATTTGGTTGGAAAGTATTTGGTTTTCAAACAACAAAATTATTTTATGAATAGAAATACCGGGGCTTTTTCAGAACAACCAGTTATAGGATGTGAAAATTTGACTAAATCACAAAATAAAGCGTTAAAAAAGCTAATTAAGATTATCGATGATAGAAAACCGACAGATAGTATTAATATAGCGCTACTGGCTGCATGGGGAAGAGGGAAAAGTAGTGTGACAGACACATTGATAGATATATTACAAAAAAGAAATGGGTCAGAATATAAATATTTTATTTTAAAAATTAATATGCTTACAATGAATAAAATAAGTAATTTGGTGGAATATGTAGGAGAATATTTCTATTCTTTGTTTAAATTATATTCCGTATCTGTATTTGGACAGCAAGAAAACATTAATTTTTTATCTACCATCTCAAATTTATTAGATGAATCAACTGGTACTAATTTCTTGAAATATTTTCTATCTCCCCAAAATAGGAAGGGGTTTATTGATTTGGAATGTGAAAGGAGATTGTTTTCGAAACAAGTAAGTAAATTACTAAAAAATTCTGGCAGAAAAAATATTATTCTTATCATTGACGATGCAGATCGAAGTGCAATAGAAGAAAAAATGCTTCAACTTCTTGCAGAGTTTTCTTCTATAAATGGTATTTTGTGTATTATCACCCTTGACGATAAAAACGATATTAAATTCAGACCTACTTTTGAGAATAATATAAATAGTACTAATAACATCTGGAGTTCAGATATTTATAATGAAGTAGATAAATATATACATTTACGAATTCGTATAGAAGATGAAAATCATATTGAATACGAAGAAAGTATAAGAAAAATGCTGATTGACGAATATCTAGAAAGCGCCCCTGAAGAAAATACAATGTGGTATATACATTGTTCTAATATGAATAAAGTCCCAAGTGTTTTTGATTCCATGGGCGATTATACTACTCAGATTAGTTTAAAGAATTTGGAAATGACTTATAATCAAGCTAATTTGCTAAGTATAATCTTTTTTGAAAATTTTCTTTACTCTAATAAAAGCTTTGGTCAGTATTTAGAACAGTTAATAACGAATTATTTTTCAAACTGTGAAGAACTTCAGTTTGATGTTTTAAAAATTCTAACTACGGATAGAGAAAAATGGGACATGCAAATGACGCAATCATATTTTTCGTGGTTTGGATATAAAAATTTTCCTGATGATACTTGGGATTGGATAAATAATCTCTCAAATAGAGCTACTCAGTGCCTAACAACTATTTGTGATTTTAATAATGGTGTTGAATTATTAGATGAAAAAAAGAGCAAAAATCAGTTTGAAGATTTGCACTCTGTTTATGTGGCATATATGAATACTAAATTCCCTATTATAGACCAACAAAGTGATTTTAAAGATAGAATTTTCCCTAACTTTAACAGCGATATACGGATTCTAATAAATGATAACGAACAAAGTAAACTTTTAAAACTGATAAATAACTACAATTATCCTGAATGTCGAAAGATTATGAGGAGTAAGATAGAGAAATGTGTTAATTTTTATGCAATGGTCATATTACTGAATGATTTTATGTGCTATTTAAGGAAATTTTTAAATAACTATAGGACTTTTAAAATACAATTACGAGAAGCAAAAACACTAAATTTAAATTATATTGATTATTTATTATCTGAATGGCCGATAAGGGATGAAGTCACTCAGCAATGGAATCACATGCAAAAGCTATGGCCGATTTTAACTGAAATTTCCTTCAATTGGCCTAATCCGCGTTCGTTTATAAATACAGTTATATATAATACATATATCACTGGATATGGAAGAAAGTTCAAAGAGATTTTTCAAGGAAGAATGTGGATATATAATAGATTAGAAAATAAATGTATTGTTATATCTAAGAAAAATGAAAATCAAAAAGACCATATTATCATGACGATTACAGGTAAACTTCTTAATATTGATGATATATCGCAAAAAGAGCAAGAAGAAATAAAAGAAATAGGATCCAAAATACTGGGGGACTTTTAGTGCCTATACAAATTTCTATTGCTTTTCATGTGGTAATTAGGAATAGTAACAATATATGAAGCTTATTAGTCTGGGTTTTATAGATAAATGGAGTAGTAATTTGGAAATAAATACTTTCATAATATTCCAAGTTGCGTTACGACTAGTATTTTGTGACTTTTCGTGAACAAATTGTGAAAAGTCCAATATAAGGCAGTACCATTTTCTGATTTTGACATTTTCGTTACGAATGAATTTTTTGAGGGTGGCTGATATTGAACGTATCAAAAGCCACAAAGGAGAGATTTTGCTATGGATAAATTCGTTTTAAAGGCCCCGTATCAGCCCACAGGCGATCAGCCTCAGGCAATCGAGGCGCTTGTAAAAGGGTTCAAAGAAGGCAATCAATGCCAGACTTTACTAGGGGTTACGGGATCTGGAAAGACGTTTACGATGGCCAACGTGATCGAGCAGCTGCAGAAACCCACACTGGTCATCGCCCATAATAAAACACTGGCCGCTCAGTTGTACGGAGAATTCAAGGAGATGTTCCCTGATAACGCAGTGGAATATTTTGTGTCCTACTACGACTACTACCAGCCGGAGGCCTACGTCCCCTCATCGGACACCTACATCGCCAAGGACTCCTCCATCAACGAGGAGATCGATAAGCTGCGGCTGTCGGCCACCGCTTCCCTGGTGGAGAGAAAAGACGTGATCGTGGTGGCCAGCGTGTCCTGTATCTACGGCCTGGGCGAGCCTCAGAACTTTGAGAAGATGATGGTTTCCCTGCGGCCGGGAATGGAGAAGGATCGGGATGAGGTGCTGCGGCAGCTCATTGATATCCAATACGAGAGGAATGAGATGGATTTCAAGAGAGGTACGTTCCGGGTGCGGGGCGACGTGCTGGAGATCATTCCGGCCAACGAGGCGGATACAGCTGTGAGGGTGGAATTCTTTGGAGATGAGATTGACCGCATCACTCAGATCGACGTGCTCACGGGAGAAATCAAAGGGGAGCTGGAGCATGTGGCCATCTTTCCGGCGTCCCACTATGTAGTGCCGGCGGAGCAGATCCGGCGGGCTGCGGATGCCATTGAAAAAGAGCTGGAAGAACGGGTTCAGTATTTTAAGAGCGAGGACAAGCTGCTGGAGGCTCAGAGGATCGCGGAGAGGACCAATTTTGATGTGGAGATGCTCAAGGAGACAGGATTTTGCTCCGGTATCGAGAACTATTCCAGGCATTTGTCCGGGCTGGCACCGGGACAGCCGCCCTACACACTGATGGATTTCTTTAAAGATGATTTCCTGATCATCATCGACGAGTCCCACAAGACCATTCCCCAGATCGGGGCCATGTATCACGGCGATCAGTCCAGGAAGCGGACCCTTGTGGAGTACGGGTTCCGTCTTCCTTCAGCGCTGGACAACAGGCCTTTAAGTTTTAATGAGTTTGAGGAGCGGATCGACCAGATCATGTTCGTGTCTGCTACACCGGGAGAGTACGAGGCAGACCATGAGCTTCTGCGGGCGGAACAGGTGATCCGTCCTACCGGGCTGCTGGATCCTGAGGTGGAAGTGCGCCCTGTGGAAGGCCAGATTGATGACCTGGTGGCTGAGGTTAAGAAAGAAATTGAGAAAAAGAACAAGATCCTGATCACCACGCTGACTAAACGGATGGCGGAGGATCTGACGGACTATATGAAAGAGCTGGGGATACGGGTGCGGTATCTCCATTCAGATATTGACACGCTGGAGAGAACAGAGATTGTTCGGGATATGCGTCTGGATGTCTTTGACGTGCTTGTGGGCATCAATCTTCTGAGAGAGGGACTGGACATACCGGAGATCACACTGGTTGCGATCCTGGATGCGGACAAAGAAGGCTTCCTTCGATCCGAGACATCTCTCATTCAGACCATCGGGCGGGCTGCCAGAAATGCGCAGGGCCATGTGATCATGTATGCAGACACGATCACAGACTCTATGCGCCAGGCTATGGATGAGACCCAGAGAAGGCGCCAGATCCAGATGGCTTACAACGAAGAACACGGCATTACGCCTACTACCATCCAGAAATCAGTTCGGGATCTGATCAGCATATCAAAGAAGGTAGCGGCAGAGGAGATGCGCATGGAGAAAGATCCGGAGTCCATGAGCAGGAAAGAACTGGAGAAGCTGATCAAAGAGCTGGAAAAGCAGATGCGCAGGGCAGCCGCAGATCTGAATTTCGAGGCGGCAGCAGAGCTGCGTGACAAGATGACTGAGTTGAAAAAACAGCTTCAGGATATGGACGATGAATAAAAGTATGTATAAAATATCGTCTGTGAGCAGAGCATAAGATAAGGAGAAACAATATGGCAGCAAAAAGCGGCACAAAGTATATTAAGATCAGAGGTGCCAATGAGCACAATCTGAAAAATATAAATCTGGATATCCCCAGGGATGAGCTGGTGGTGCTGACCGGACTTTCCGGGTCGGGTAAATCTTCTCTGGCCTTTGACACTATCTACGCAGAGGGGCAGAGAAGATATATGGAGTCGCTGTCTTCCTACGCGAGACAGTTCCTGGGGCAGATGGAAAAGCCGAATGTGGAGAGTATAGAAGGACTCCCCCCGGCTATTTCCATTGACCAGAAGTCCACAAACAGGAATCCCAGATCTACGGTAGGGACAGTGACAGAAATCTATGACTATTTCCGCCTTCTCTATGCCAGAGTGGGCATTCCCCACTGTCCTAAGTGCGGCAGGGAGATCCGGAAACAGACAGTGGACCAGATGGTGGACCAGATCATGGAATTGCCGGAGCGGACAAAGATCCAGCTCCTGGCGCCGGTGGTGCGAGGCCGCAAGGGAACTCATGCAAAACTCTTTGAGAGGGCCAAGAAAAGCGGCTATGTGCGCGTCCGGGTGGACGGTAATATGTACGAACTCTCGGAAGATATTGTCCTGGATAAGAATATCAAGCACAATATAGAAATTATTGTGGACAGGCTGGTGGTCAAACCGGGGATCGAGAAGCGCCTCACAGACTCTGTGGAGAGCGTGCTGCACCTGGCAGAAGGACTTCTCGTGGTGGACGTGATCGGCGGGGAACCTATGAATTTCAGCCAGAGCTTTTCCTGCCCGGACTGCGGGATCAGCATTGACGAGATCGAGCCCCGCAGCTTTTCCTTCAACAACCCATTCGGCGCCTGCCCGGAGTGCTATGGCCTGGGCTACAAGATGGAATTTGACGAGGATCTGATGATCCCGGATAAGTCGCTGAGCATTGACCAGGGGGCTATTGCGGTGCTGGGGTGGCAGTCCTGCACGGACAAAGGAAGCTATACACGGGCCATTCTGGAAGCCCTGGCCAAAGAGTACAAATTCTCATTGAGTACGCCCTTTAAAGATTATCCCAAGAAAATACATGATATCCTCATCTACGGAACCAATGGAAAAGAAGTGAAAGTGCACTACAGGGGACAGAGAGGGGAAGGGATTTATGATGTGGCTTTTGAGGGACTGGTCAAAAGCGTGGAGCGCCGGTACAGAGAGACAGGGTCCGAGGTGACCAAGGCAGAGTATGAGACATTTATGCGCATCACTCCCTGTCACGAGTGCGGCGGCCAGAGACTGAAGAAGTCATCGCTGGCAGTGACAGTGGGAGGAATGAATATTGCGGAGATTACAGCCCTCTCTGTGGAAAAGCTGCAGGAATTCCTGCAAAACCTGGAGCTTACAAAGCAGCAGATGCTGATCGGCGGACAGATTTTGAAGGAAATCCGTGCAAGGATCCAGTTTCTCATGGACGTGGGACTGGATTATCTGACTCTGGCGAGGGCCACGGGCTCTCTCTCCGGCGGGGAGGCCCAGCGGATCCGCCTGGCCACCCAGATCGGTTCCGGTTTGGTGGGTGTGGCCTATATCCTGGACGAGCCCAGCATCGGGCTTCACCAGAGGGACAACGACAAGCTGCTGGCCACATTGAAGCACTTGCGGGATCTGGGAAATTCCGTGATCGTGGTGGAACATGATGAGGACACCATGATGGAGGCGGATTATATCGTGGACATCGGTCCCGGTGCAGGGGAGCACGGCGGCCAGGTGGTAGCCCAGGGTACGGCCCAGGAGATCATGAAGAATAATAATTCTATTACCGGCGCATATTTAAGTGGTAGAACGAAAATCCCTGTTCCCACAGAGAGAAAGAAACCGACAGGGTGGATCAAAGTATTGGGCGCCCAGGAGAATAACCTGAAGAATATAGATGTGGATATTCCGCTTGGCGTTATGACCTGCGTGACAGGAGTGTCCGGTTCCGGCAAAAGTTCCCTTGTCAATGAGATCGTGTACAAGCGGCTGGCCAGAGAGCTGAACCGTGCCAGGACGATCCCCGGGAAGCACAAGGACATCCTTGGGATGGAGCAGCTGGACAAGGTGATCGATATTGACCAGTCACCCATCGGGCGGACACCCAGGTCCAATCCGGCCACCTATACGGGAGTGTTTGACCTGATAAGGGATCTCTTTGCAGCCACGCCGGATGCAAAGGCGCGTGGATATAAGAAGGGAAGGTTCAGCTTCAACGTGAAAGGCGGACGGTGCGAGGCCTGCAGCGGGGACGGTATTTTAAAGATAGAAATGCATTTCCTTCCAGACGTATATGTGCCCTGCGAGGTCTGCGGCGGAAAGCGGTACAACAGGGAGACGCTGGAAGTGCTCTACAAGGGAAAGAGCATCTACGACGTGCTGAATATGACGGTGGAGGAGGCCCTGGAGTTCTTTGAGCCGGTGCCCAGCATCCGAAGAAAAATGGAGACCCTCTACGATGTGGGGCTTTCCTACATTCGTCTGGGACAGCCCTCCACCACTCTCTCCGGCGGGGAGGCCCAGCGGATCAAGCTGGCCACGGAGCTGAGCAAGAGAAGTACGGGAAAGACCATCTACATTCTGGATGAGCCGACCACCGGACTTCATTTTGCCGACGTGCACAAGCTGACAGAGATCCTGCGCCGACTTGCGTCGGATGGAAATACAGTCCTTGTTATTGAACATAACCTGGACGTGATCAAAACGGCAGACTATATTATCGATATCGGACCTGAGGGAGGAGATCGGGGCGGTACCGTGGTGGCCTGCGGGACTCCGGAGGAGATCGCGGCGAATCCTGCATCTTATACAGGAAAGTATATTGACATGATGCTGAAGCGATAGCCGGCCGGAAAAGGGAAAGAAAGACATAAGAAAGTTTTAAGAAAAAATACTTTCCATTTTCAGGAAAGTTTATTATAATGTTATGTGCATGCAGGAGCATGTGTAATCCGCGAAAACACGGTGAATCTGACGAAAGATGACAAATAATATAAATGACATAAACAGCTCGTGTGAAAGGAGACATTGCGCATGTCAGTAGATATCGGAATTGATTTGGGTACAGCAAGCGTCCTTGTGTACATTAAGGGAAAGGGCGTTATATTAAAAGAACCTTCTGTGGTGGCTTTTGACAGGGATACCAATGCCATCAAGGCCATCGGTGAGGAGGCAAGACTCATGCTGGGAAGAACCCCGGGCAATATTGTGGCAGTGCGTCCTCTGCGCCAGGGGGTTATTTCTGACTATACAGTGACAGAAAAGATGATCAAATATTTTGTGCAGAAAGCGATGGGGCGCCGCACATTTAAAAAGCCCAGGATCAGTATCTGTGTTCCAAGCGGCGTGACGGAAGTCGAGAGGAAGGCCGTGGAGGAGGCTACTTATGCGGCCGGCGCGCGGGAGGTGCTGCTCATCGAGGAGCCGGTGGCGGCAGCCATCGGAGCGGGCATCGATATCTCCAAACCCTGCGGAAACATGATCGTGGACATTGGCGGCGGTACATCAGATATTGCGGTGATCTCCCTTGGAGGTACAGTTGTCAATACATCCATCAAGATTGCGGGAGATGACTTTGATGAGGCCATTGTCCGCTATATGAGGAAAAAGCATAATCTGCTCATCGGAGAGCGGACGGCGGAAGATATCAAGATCAAGATCGGGACGACCTATCCTCTTGTGGAGGAGGAGTCCATGGAAGTGCGCGGGCGCAATCTTGTGACCGGCCTTCCCAAGACAGTCACTGTCACATCCTCTGAGACGGAGGAGGCTCTCCGGGAGACAACCAGCCAGATCGTGGAAGCTGTGATCGGTGTGCTTGAGAGAACACCGCCGGAGCTCTCTGCGGACATCCTGGACCGGGGGATCGTGCTTACCGGCGGCGGCGCTATGCTGCGAGGGCTGGAGGAGCTGATCGAGGAGCGGACAGGTATCAATACAATGACAGCCGAAGATCCCATGAAAGTGGTTGCCATTGGAACGGGACAGTTTGTAGAGTTTATGAGCAATCGGAAAGAGATTTAGAGACAGTCTGCCGCCGGAATGATTTCCGGCGGCAATTTTCATTACAAAGAGGATTTGTACTTACATGGAAGAAGTAAAAGGATATGTGGAGCACATTATCTTTCGCAACGAAGATAATGGATATACTGTGTTTAATCTGAATAACGAGGACGGGGAGCTGACCTGCGTGGGTACTTTCCACTACATCAGCGAGGGAGAGTTGCTGAAACTGACAGGAGAATATGTGACCCACTCCCTGTACGGGGTCCAGCTCCATGTGCAGACTTCAGAGGTGTGCGAGCCGGAGGATCTGGTCTCCATAGAAAGATATCTGGGATCAGGGGCAGTCAAAGGGCTGGGAGCAGCTCTGGCAGGCCGTATTGTCCGCCGGTTTAAGGAGGACACGTTCCGGATCATCGAGGAGGAGCCGGAGCGCCTGGCAGAGGTCAAGGGGATCAGCGAGCGGAAAGCCCGTGAGATAGCGGAGCAGATCGAAGAGAAGAAGGATATGAGAAGAGCCATGATCTACCTGCAGAAATATGGGATCAGCACCACGCTGGCTGCAAAGATCTATGACTATTACGGAAACAGGATGTACCAGGTCATGGAAGAAAATCCTTACCAGATGGCAGATGACATCAGCGGGGTCGGCTTTAAGACAGCGGATGAGATCGCAAGAAAGATCGGCATCCACGCCGACTCTGACTACCGGATACGCAGCGGCATTTTTTACACGCTCCTCCAGAGCGTGGGCGAGGGGCATATTTATCTTCTGGAGGGACCGCTCCTTCAGAAGGCAGGAGAGCTTCTGGGAGTGGAGATCCAGCATATTGAAAAATATCTCATGGATCTTGCCATGGAGAGAAAAGTAGTCCTCAAAGAGGGGGACGACGGAAAGCGGGTCTATGCGTCCAACTATTATTATTTGGAGCTGAACACAGCAAAAATGCTCCATGACCTGAATCTTGCCGCGAAAGCAGACAGAGAGGATGTGGCAAAAAGGCTGGCATCCATCGAGAAACAGATGGATATGCCTCTGGATGAAAGACAGCGTCAGGCAGTGGCAGAGGCGGTGGGAAGAGGCGTGATGATCCTGACCGGAGGCCCGGGAACCGGAAAGACCACCACCATCAATGCGATGATCCAGTATTTTGACAGCCAGGACATGGATATACGGCTGGCTGCGCCCACCGGTCGGGCGGCAAAGAGGATGACAGAGGCTACAGGATGGGAGGCCCAGACGATCCACCGGCTGCTGGAAGTAAGTGGAAATCCGGAGGAAGAGGGGGCAGGGACAGGATTTCAGAGAAATATGGAAAATCCGCTGGAGGCCGACGTTATTATCATCGATGAAATGTCCATGGTGGACCTGCCTTTGATGCATGCGCTCCTGTGCGCCGTGTGCCCGGGAACGCGGCTGATCCTGGTGGGGGATGTGAACCAGCTGCCCTCCGTGGGACCGGGGAGCGTGCTGAAAGACATGATCGCCTCGAAAGCCTTTGCCGTGGTGGAGCTGACCAGGATCTTCCGACAGGCCGGGGAGAGCGATATCGTGGTAAATGCCCACAAGATCAACCGGGGAGAGCAGGTGGTGTTGGACAACAAGAGTCAGGATTTCTTTTTCCTCAAGCGGCAGGACGCCAATACCATCATCAGCGTGACTCTCACGCTGATCCAGAAAAAGCTTCCTAAATATGTGGGAGCTTCCACATATGATATCCAGGTGCTGACGCCCATGAGAAAAGGACTGCTTGGGGTGGAGAGGCTGAATAAGATCCTGCAGGAATACTTAAATCCGCCGGATCCGTCCAAGGCAGAGAAGGAGTATGGAGAAAAGAAATTCCGGGTGGGCGACAAGGTGATGCAGATCAAAAACAATTACCAGCTGGAGTGGGAGATCTCTACCAGGTACGGTATGACCATTGACAAGGGCGTGGGGGTTTTCAACGGGGATATGGGGATCGTGAAGGCTATCAACAGCTACGAGGAGACACTGGCCGTTGAGTATGATGAGCACAGAGTGGTGACATATCCTTTCCAGATGCTGGATGAGCTGGAACTGGCCTACGCCATCACGATACATAAATCCCAGGGAAGCGAATATCCGGCTGCGGTCATCCCTCTTCTTTCCGGCCCCAGGCAGCTGTACAACAGGAACCTGCTTTACACGGCGGTGACAAGGGCCCGGAAGTGTGTGACCATTGTGGGGAGTGAGACGGTATTCCAGAGCATGATACAAAACGACAGTGAACAGGACCGGAATACCAGCCTGGATGAGAGAATACGGGAGTTTTGCCAAGATATATGTTAAATGAATCAGCTTATCAGGAAGGCAGGAGAGGCTGCGCTGCGTCTCCTGTACCCAAACACCTGCCCCTTATGCGGGCGGGTGACAGAACGGGAAGTCTGCCCGGACTGTGCCCGGGAAGTGCGTCCCCTCCGGGAGCCACTCTGCAAAAAGTGTGGGAAACCTATTGGCAGTGACCAGGAGGAATTCTGCAGGGACTGCAGCCGCACGCGCCACTATTTTGATGAAGGGCGTGCTCTCTGGCTGCACCGGAAGCAGGCGGCCTGGTCTATCTACCAGTTTAAATTTCACAATCGGCGGATTTACGCAGGGTTCTATGCCTCTGAGATGGCCCGGACCTATGGAGGCTATATCAGAAAAAGGGGCATCACCCTGATCGTTCCGATCCCGCTTGGGCGAAAGAAACGAAGAAGCCGGGGATTTAACCAGGCGGAGATCCTGGCGGGGGAGTTGTCGGGGAAGCTGCTGATCCCTCTGGACGCAGACCATCTGGTGAGATGGCGGGATACAAGGCCGCAGAAGAGCCTGGATCCGGCGGCCAGAAGAGAGAATGTGCGGGGGATTTTCCAGTGGACAGGACGTTCCCTTGCGGGGCAGAAGGTCCTCCTTATAGATGACATATATACCACTGGGAGTACCCTGAATAGTGCGTCCCGGACACTGAAAAAAGCGGGGGCTGAAAAAGTTTACTTTTTAACTATAAGTATTGGACAAGGATACTGATATTTGTTATACTGAAAATAATGATTAAAACCGGAAAATTTACACTTTGAGGTGCATTATGTTAGATAAACGAAAAATCAGGCTGATGACCAAACTTGCCCTCTACGAGCAGAACGAGGGCAGGGAGGATATGAAGATCAGCGCCTACTATAAAAAAGATTATGTGAGCATGAAAATGATTGCCACATTTATCTGGACGACGATCGGATACGGCTGTGCCATGCTCCTGGTCCTTGGCTGGGGAATGACAGGCTGGATGGAGAAACTGACGCTGGCTCTGATCATTATGCTTGTGGCGGTGATCCTCCTCGGCTATCTTGCCCTCCTGATCATTACATTTATCATCACCAGCAGGATATCCAACAGGAAACACAGAGATGCGAGAATGCGGATGAAAAGATATAACCACGGTTTACTACAGCTGATGAAAATGTACGAAAAGGAGAATAAATAGCGATGGATAATTTATATGTCATAAAGGGCCAGATCCAGCAGGTATATGCAAAATATTCAAAGTTTATAGATAAAGGCGTCCAGTTCATACTGGCTCTGGCTGTATTTTACATGATCAACCACGACCTTGGCTTTATGAGCCTTCTGTCCAATCCACTGATCACGGTGGGGCTGGCGGTCATCTGTGCGTTCCTTCCCATGATCGTCACAGTGCTTGCGGCGGCTGTTTTGATCCTTGTGCAGATGGCGGCTGTGTCTTTAGGAATCATGGCCGTCACGGCAGTGGTGTTCGTTATTATGTTTGTATTCTATGTCCGGTTCAGTCCGAAGACTGCGGTCGTGATCCTTCTGATGTCTCTGGCATTCATGTTCCACATTCCTTATGTGATCCCAGTGGCGTTTGGCCTGGTGGGAACACCGGCCAGTGTGGTGCCTGTCATCTGCGGTACGGTCGTGTACTATATGATCGATTATGTGAAGACCTCCGCATCTGCCCTTGAGAGCGGCGGTGCGGAAGGCATGATCAGCCAGGTGATGACGTATCTGCAGCAGGTGTTCCAGAACAGGGAGATGATCGTCATGATCCTTGCCTTTGTCATTGTTCTCTTCCTGGTGTACCAGATTCGCAGGATGTCTGTCAGCCATGCATGGAAGAGCGCATCGGCAGCCGGGGCTGTCGCGGGCATCGTTATCGTAGCTGCGGGCAGTGCTGTGCTGGATGTAAAAGTCTCCTATCCGGAACTGATCCTTGGAAATGTGGCGGCAGTGATCGTGGGACTGATCCTTGAACTTTTGTTCTTTGCTGTGGACTATTCTCGGACGGAGAGTGTCCAGTATGAAGATGATGAATATTATTACTACGTGAAAGCGGTGCCAAAGATCGTGGTCGCCGCACCGGAGAAGACGGTGAAGCGCATCAACCGGCGCGCGGAGAATCAGGAGACGGAGATCATCAATACAGATGAGATCCGCAGAAAGAGCGCTGAGAGCGCCGGGGCAAAAGAGGAAGGCGAAAAGAAGCCTAAGAAAACCGGCTCATCCGGCAGATCCCGTTCTCCCCGGAAAAAGGAAAGCCGGATCACCGGTAATATGGATCAGCTCCTTCTCACAAGAAGCCTGCAGAAGGAACTTCATCTGGACGAAGAGGAGCGGAATGATTAAAGACGGGAAGTGAACGCATGGAAGCAAGAATTACGCAATTCTTTGAAAGATATATAAGAAACGCCTACTTTCCGGAAATGCATCTGACAGATATCGTCGAGATACTGATCATTGCATTTCTGGTATATCAGCTTATGATATGGATCAAGAACACAAAGGCCTGGATGCTGCTCAAGGGTATCCTGGTTCTTGGTGTGTTCATTTTCCTGGCGTATCTTTTTCAGATGCACACTATACTGTGGATCGTGCGAAACTCTCTGACAGTTCTTGCCACGGCTCTGATTGTTGTGTTCCAGCCTGAGCTGCGGCGCGCCCTGGAGAAGTTGGGAGAGAGAAAATATATCAGTGTGGTGATGCCTTTTGACAGCACAAAGGACAAAGGACGCTTCAGCGAGGACACTGTTGACGGAATCATTGATGCTTCCTATATTATGGGTAAGGCCAAAACAGGGGCTCTGATCGTTGTAGAGCAGGCGATCAGGCTGACAGAGTATGAGAGCACGGGTATTCAGCTGGACTGTATCGTGTCCAGCCAGGTGCTTATCAACATTTTTGAGCACAACACACCTCTGCACGACGGCGCAATTATTATTCGGAATGACAGGATCGTCTCTGCCACATGTTATCTTCCTCTGTCCGATAACATGGGGCTTAGCAAGGAGCTGGGAACAAGACACAGAGCGGCAGTGGGGCTCAGCGAAGTCAGCGACGCCCTTGTCATCGTCGTGTCTGAGGAGACAGGATATGTATCTGTGGCGCAGGGCGGCGTTCTGGACCGGAATATTTCCCGGGAAAAGCTCAGAGAATATCTGGAAGACATCCAGAACAAGCGCAGAGACTCACACGGCATATTAGCAAAATGGAAAGGAAGGCTGAGTCATGAAAAAAAGTCTGACAAATAATATTGGCCTGAAGCTCCTTGCGTTTTTATTCGCTTTTATGCTGTGGCTGCTTGTGGTGAACATAGATGATCCGGTGGACACGAAGACTTTCGACAGTATCCCCGTCACCATTGAACATGCGGAAGTGGTGACTCAGGATCAGAGATCCTATCAGGTGCTGGATGGAACAGACACAGTCAGCGTGACTGTATCTGCCACAAGGTCTGTATTGGAGAAGATCAGCGCGGAGAATATCGTGGCTACCGCTGACATGCGGGAATTGTATCTGGAGTCCCAGATCCCCATAGAGATCACGATACCTGGCTATGAATTTGAAAGTGCAACTGCAAACCCAAGAAATGTCCAGGTGAAGATCGAGCAGAATAAGAGTGATACCTTCCCCATTACGGTGACAACAACAGGAACTGTGCGGGACGGATATGTCCTCGGTAATGTGCAGGCAGATCCGGAGCGCGTCACAGTCAACGGACCGGAGTCTGTGATCGACAGGATCAGCAAAGTGGTGGCGCAGGTCAATGTATCCGGCCTCTCGGAAGACTCCTCTATAGATGCTGTGCTGACCTATTATGATTCGGATAACAACGAGATCAGTGCAGAGCAGCTGGCCAACAATCTGGGAACAACAGGTGTGAAAGTCAATGTGACGCTGTATCACACAGCCCGGATACCGGTGACTGTAGATACATCAGGCGTCACAGCGGCGGACGGATACTCTATTTCTGAAGTGACATGGACTCCAGAGGAGATCCAGCTGGCAGGCGAGGAGGAGGTGCTGGATGCACTGGAAAGCATCCGCATACCTGCCGATGCCGTAGACATCACGTCTATCTCCCAAAGGACAGAGCAGACAGTGGACATTACACCTTATCTGCCGGAGGGCACAAGACTGGTAGATGAGAACGGCAACAACATACTGGTGACAGCCCGGGTCGCACGGGAAGGCACGAAAAGCTTTGACATTCCGGTGGGCTCTATAACTGTCGACAATCTGAGCGATAGCCTGACTGTTTCCGGGTATGGGAGCGGGGACGACCTGGAGGTTCACATAGGAGGCCCCCAGGAGCAGCTGAACAGTCTGCAGCTCAGTGATCTGGCCGTTAGTATAGATCTGAAAGACTGCACAAAGGCGGGGGATTATGAAGTGCCTGTGACGATCACTCTTCCGTCGGATGCTGCCGACTGCACAGTGGAAACATCCGTGACAGTGACAGTCACTCTTCAGGAGAGAACAACAGCGGCAGACAATACTGCCGAAGAAGATACGGACAATGAATCATCAGGAGGTTAAAGTATTATGGTAAGTAAAAAGGTGGTCATTAACAATCCAACGGGGCTGCATCTTCGCCCGGCTGGGATCTTCTGCAACACGGCGGTACAATTCGATTCCAAGATTACGTTTCAGCATGATACGACTACTTCCAACGCCAAGAGTGTACTCAGCGTGCTTGGCGCCTGCATCAAGAAGGGCGATGAGATCGAGCTCATCTGCGAAGGGCCTGATGAGGAGGAAGCTCTGGCTGCCATGGTGAAAGCGATCGAGGACGGGCTGGGAGAGTAAGAGAATATGAAAAAGAAACAGGAAATACTGTATTGTCTTCCTTTTGTTCTGCTGCTTCTGGCAGAATTGATAATTCATTGGAAAATAGATCTGAATGTAATAGGGGGAGATGATACAGTATTTCTCGCCTATTCACAGGAAGAAGGATTTTCACTTTTGCCCTGGCTTGCGGAAAGATACATGACCTGGTCATCACGCACGGCGGTAGAGGCAGTGCTGATGGTAATGGTGACTCTTCCGGCAGTTGTCTGGCGCATTGCGGATTCCTTTGTGGTAGTTATTGGAGCGGCGGCGCTGACCAGACTCCTGGAGAAGAGAGAGTACAGAGAATATTACAGCTTTTTTATTTCGTTGATGTTTCTGGCCTTGCCATACAGCTATATGTCACTGGCGGGATGGATTGCCACTTCTATGAATTACATGTGGCCGCTGGCATTTGGTCTGGTGGCTGTCTACCCCATCAGGAAATCCATTGATGGGGGAAAGATTCGGATCATAGAGGGGATCGTCTATACAGTCTGTCTGATTTTTGCGGGAAGTTCAGAGCAAATGGTATTTGTGGTGGCAGCATCCTATGGATGTTATGGACTTTACCTGATATGGAATGGGAAAAGTCGGCTGATCCTGAAAGAGTACCGGTATATTCTGATGCAGTTCCTTCTCTCGGTGCTGTGCCTTTTATATATTTTACTGAGCCCGGGCAATGGAATCAGAAGTGCGTCTGAAACAGCAAAATGGCTTCCTGAATTTGCGTCATACTCCATTCTGAAAAAAATAGAACTTGGAGTTTCGGTGACAATTAAGTCGATCTTTGTTCAGGAAAATACAGGCTTTCTTGTTATGACATTCTTGCTGGCGGTACTGATCTGGCAGACTCACAAAAAGTGGACATACCGTGTGCTGGCAGTTATTCCTGCCTGCGTGATGCTGATCTTTACTGAAGTGAGAAGGCTTCTTGGAAGTGATCATCCTTTTTTGAATCTGAGCACTGTGGAAGGCCTGGGGATGATCCTTGTGTGCGGCATAGTCCTTCTCTGCTTTTTGATCCTGTTTGGAAAAGATATACGGTTCCTGCTTGTGTCGGGGATTTATCTGGCGGCACTGGCGACGAAGGCTGTCATCGGTTTTTCGCCGACTATTCATACATCAGGAGAACGTACGTCGTGGGTGATGGATGTGCTCTTCCTGGGATGTGTGGCGGTGCTTTTGTCCAAATGGAATTTTAAGAACAAACAGGCAACGGTGCTGTTAGTCCTGGCTGTGATCTATCTGTGCTCTGCGGGGATCATACTGAATTATAACTCATTTTTCTAAAAAAGAGGGTTGAGGAATGGAAATTCCTTAACCCTTTTTAACTGCTTCGACATTCGTTTCCTGAACAATATAGATGGGTCTGCGCTTGACTTCCAGGTAGGCTTTTGACAAGTACTGGCCAAGAATACCGATACTGAAAAGCTGGAGACCGCCTATGAAAAACATAACACACATTGTGGAAGGGTATCCGGCCACCGGTTCACCAAACACAAGCGTTTTCCATATGATGATCAGAATTAAAACAAATGCAATGAATAAGAACAGCATTCCAAAAGCTGATGCAATGGAGAGGGGAGTGGTGGAAAAAGCTGTGATCCCGTCCAGAGAGTACAGAAACAGTTTCCAGAATGACCACTTTGTGGAGCCGGCAACGCGCTCTACATTTTCGTATTCCAGCCATTTTGTCCGAAAGCCGACCCAGCCAAAGATCCCCTTTGAGAAACGGTTGTACTCACGCAGGGAGAGGATGGAGTCCGCCATCTGGCGCGTCATCAGGCGGAAATCCCGGGCTCCGTCCACGACATCAACATTGGATATTTTATTTATAATACGGTAAAAACAGCGGGCAAAGAAGGAGCGGATGGGAGGTTCACCCTTCCGGGTCACCCTCCTCGTACCGACGCAGTCATATTCTCTGCTCTGGATCAGCTCGTACATCTGCAGGAGCAAGGCGGGCGGATCCTGCAGGTCGGCATCGATGAGTGATATGTAATCGCCGGAAGCATTTTCCAGACCGGCATAGATGGCGCTCTCCTTGCCGAAATTACGTGAAAAAGAGATATATTTTACCCGTGGATCTCTGGAAGCCATCTCTCTGAGGATGTCAAGGGTATGATCTTTTGAACCATCGTTGACAAATAAAAATTCGAAATCTACGTTGTATTGTTCCTTCATTTCTGCGGCTACTTTGCAGATCTCTTTATTAAAAAAAGGAAGTGCCTCCTGCTCGTTGTAGCAGGGGACAATAAGAGAAAGAAGCTCTGACATATCCTGCGTTCCTTTCTGTAGAGTTCTGGTTGATTATAAATAGTATCATACTATGTTTCCGATAAGATGACAAGATGGCAGCTGCCACTGGGTTGAAAATGACAGTATTTTGCGTTATAATACTACAAGTTTATGATATAAGGAGAAGTATGCTATGGGAAAAGCTACTCTGGTCATTATGGCCGCTGGAATAGGAAGCCGTTTTGGTGGTGGGATCAAGCAACTGGAGCCGGTAGGGCCAAACGGAGAGATCATCATGGATTATTCCATATATGATGCCCTTGAAGCCGGGTTTGATAAAGTTGTGTTTGTGATACGAAAGGATCTGGAGAAAGATTTCAAAGAGATTATAGGAAAGCGCATTGAAAAGCAGGTGGAGACTGCCTATGCATTTCAGGAGCTGGATGATATCCCGGAAGAGTATAAAGATAAATTCCAGGGAAGGACAAAGCCCTGGGGAACCGGACAGGCTATCCTTTGCTGCAAAGACCTGGTACATGAACCGTTCCTTGTGATCAACGCGGATGATTACTATGGAAAAGAGGCGTATAAAGAGGCATATAGCTATCTTCAGGAGATGAAAAAAGATCTCCATTCAGACAAGCTGCCGGTGTGCATGGTTGGGTTCATCCTGAAAAATACACTCAGCGACAATGGCGGTGTGACCCGGGGAATATGCAGAGTCGATGAATCCCACATGCTTACAGATATTGTAGAGACGCACAATATCATTAAAATGCAGGACGGCGCTGCTGTTCTGAAAGAGGATGAGAGAGAGGAAATTGACGTTGAATCGGAAGTTTCTATGAATATGTGGGGGCTGACTCCGGACTTTTTTGAAATTCTGGAGGATGGGTTTGACGACTTTCTGAAGAGCACACAGCCGGAAGATCTCAAAGCAGAGTACCTTCTGCCCACGATCATCGGGGATCTGCTGAAAACAGACAAGGTAGAAGTGAAGGTGCTTCAGTCCCAGGATAAATGGTTCGGTGTTACATACAAAGAAGATAAAGAGTCGGTTGTGAATTCTATCAGAGAACTGATCAGCCAGGGACATTATCAGAAAAGGTGATGTAATGAAGAAGCTGATAGCACAGATCATAAAGTTTGGCCTTGTCGGTTTTTTGTGTTTTTTTATAGACTATGGGATCATGGTTTTCCTGACAGAGGTTGCCGGTGTGTACTATCTTTTGTCATCGGGGATATCTTTCACAGTATCTGTCATCGTCAACTATATCCTGAGTTTGACATATGTGTTTGAGACTGAGAAGGGAAACAGGGTCAAAGAATTTGTCATTTTTGTGGTGCTCAGTGTGATCGGACTGGGGATCAACCAGCTGCTGATGTGGTTCTGTGTGGATATACTGGGAATTTTCTATATGATATCCAAGATTGGGGCTACAGCGGTGGTGATGGTATATAATTTTGTTACGAGAAAGATGATTTTGGAGAAGAAATAGTAATATAATATCAACGGTAGAAGGAAATTTATGAATATTTTATATACTTTAAATGATGGATTTGTGCCGCAGGTTGCAGCAGGAATATGCTCTGTTTGTGAAAATAACAAAACGGAAGATGAGATTGTGTTTTTCTTGTTCTCATCATTGATTTCAGAAGAAAATAAGAGGCATTTGAAAGATCTGGCGGAGGAATATAATCGAACAATAAGAATAATTGAAATTGGAAATGTAGAACAATGGTTTGATTTTGAGTTTGACACATCCGGGTGGAATCCGATCGTCCTGTCGAGATTGCTTTTGGATAAATTTTTACCTAATGAAATAGAGAGAGTTCTTTATTTAGATGGAGATACAATTGTAAGGGGAAGCTTGTGTGAATTATGGAATACTGACATGGGTGAGAAATATGTTGGGATGGTTGCAGAACCTACTGTGGATAAAAAACGGCGTAAAGCACTTGGCCTGGAAAAACACCTGTATTTTAATGCGGGGGTTATACTAGTAGATTTGAAAAAATGGCGGGAGAATCATGTCGAAAGTAAACTGATCGGCTATTATAAAAAGCATTGTGGACGTTTATTTGCAAATGATCAGGATCTTCTAAACATTGTTCTTAAAACTAAAATTTATGCACTATCGCCACAATATAATTATAGTAATATTTTTGACTATTATCCATATGGTTTTCTGCGTAATTTGGCATTTCCGGCTGAATATATCTCAAAAAGAACATATGAAAAAGCAAGAAAAAATCCTCTTATTATCCATTTCCTGGGGGAAGAGAGACCTTGGAGAAACGGCAACAGGCACAAGTATAAATCGGACTATATAATGTATCTTAATATGACATATTGGAAAGATACACCAATGGAAAAAGGATGGGAACTTTATTTTAAATGTTGGAATATTTTTAATTTATTTACGAAACCATTTCCAATAATAAGATATACCATCATTAATTCTTTAATACCGGTTATGATGAAAATTCGTGCGAGAAAGCGGATAAATAATGAGTGAAAAAAAGATCGATATTAAGCAAAGTATTTTATGGAATACATGGGGGAGTGGGTTTTACCTGGCGGCCCAGTGGGCAGCGACGGTGTTTACGACACGGATTCTGGGTTATGAGGATGCAGGAATTTTTAGTCTGGCAATGTCTGTGACAAATATTTTTTATGCGTTTTCAGTATATGGAATGCGAAATTATCAAATTTCAGATTTCAGAGAAAAGTATTCTGCTGGAGAGTATCTGGTTAGCAGAATATGGACAGGACTTGTTGCGTTACTCTTGTGTGTGCTTTTTTGTTTCGCAAATGCATACGATTTTAAACAAATGGTATGTATTAATCTGTATATGGTTTATAAGCTGACAGAGACTATTTTTGACGTATTCATGGGAATATATCAAAAGAGATGGAGAATGGATTATATGGGAAAATCCATGACCTTGAGAGGCCTGGTGATGTTGATCTGTTTCCCGATAATAATTTATCTGTCGGGCAGTCTTGAAATGGCTATCTTAGTGGTGGCTTTATTGTCTGGTATATTGCTGTGGCTATATGATGTGAAAAGAATTAAAAGTCTTGAAAGTATTAGCATGAAAGTCACATCGGCTTCAGTATTTAAGCTTTTAAGAGAATGTCTGCCATTGTGTGTTTACCTTGTACTTAATACAAGCATGGGTTCCGTGCCGAAGTATTTTCTGGAGTTTTATCGCGGAAGTGAACAGTTAGGTATCTATTCATCTGTTGCAACTCCAACTTTGATTGTACAAATGGCAGCCACATACATTTTTAATCCTTTGATAACAACCTTTTCTGAAAAATATGCAGAAGGAAACAGAAAAGAATTTGGAAATGTATTTTTAAAATGTGTTATGGCAATTGGAGTAATTTCCCTTGCTGCTCTGGTAGGCGCTAAATTATTTGGAAGGATGGGGTTATATATTTTATATGGGGATACGATTTTGAAATATGAATATTTACTAATGCCTTTGGTAATTTGCACAATTTTGACTGCTGTTTTCTGGTTCTTCAGTAGTGTGTTAACAGTGGTCAGAGAGTTTAAAGGGTTGATTTTTGGGGTATGTCTTGCAACTGTTGGAACGGCGATTGCATGCATGGTATGTATACCATTATATGGAATGCAAGGTGCAACTGTTGGATTGATTTTTGGACTGATAGTAGGTTGTATACCATTGGCAATTTGTTTGAAAAGAAAAATAGATCAGATTTAAAAAACAAGGAAGAAGAAAGGACAGGCCTATGGAAAAGCATACTTTTGTAATATGTGCATATAAGAAGAGCCCATATTTGCGAAAATGTATAGAATCGCTTAAAAAGCAAACGATACGATCGAATATAATTATTATAACATCGACGCCAAATGAATATATACGTCAGATAGCAGAGGAATATGATATTCCTCTGAAAGTCAATTATGGAGATAAGGGGATTGTGCAGGACTGGAATTTCGGGTATGCGCAATGTACAACACCATATATTACAATAGCGCATCAAGATGATATATATTTTCCGACGTATGCGGAACGTGCACTTGGTTTATTAGAAGAAAGCTATAAACCGTTAATCTATTTTTCTGATTATTGTGAAATTAGAAATGGGAAACTGATAAAGTCAAATTTGTTGTTAAATACTAAACGACTTATGCTGTTGCCTTTGAGAATAAAAGGTTTTAGAAAAAGTAAATTTGTCCGAAGAAGAATACTATCTTTAGGTGATGCAATAAGTTGTCCATCAGTAACTTTTGCAGCATTAAATTTACCTAATCCAGTATTTAATGTGCATTTTCGCTCTTGTGAAGATTGGGAAGCCTGGGAAAAAATTTCTAGAATAGATGGTGAGTTTCTATATGATCCTGTGGTCGGTATGGGGCATCGTATCCATGAAGAATCAGAAACCTCTATTATAATTAATGATAATGCCAGGAAGCGAGAAGATTATGAAATGTTTTGCAAGTTCTGGCCTAAAGTTATAGCTAAGATATTGGTTAGGATTTATTCAACCAGTGAGAAGTCAAACAAAGTCTAAGCAAAGGAAATAGCAAATGAAAAAATTAGTGATTATTCCGGCATATAACGAAAGTGCCAGTATAAAGGAGACGGTAGAACAGATAAGGAAGAAAGCACAAGGATTCGATTATGTAATTATTAATGACTGTTCTACAGATAATACAAGAGAAATATGTGAGAGTATGCACTATAATATAGTCAATCTTCCCGTTAATTTGGGAATTGGTGGTGCGGTACAGACGGGTTATAAATATGGTATTAGACATGGATATGATCTAGCTGTTCAAGTGGATGGGGATGGGCAACATGATCCGGAATATCTGCTTGAAATGGCAGAACATATGCAGAAGTCAAGGGTTGATATGGTCATAGGCTCCAGATTTATTAGAAAGGAAGGTTTTCAGTCCTCTAGTGCAAGAAGAATAGGGATTAAGTACTTTACTTTTTTGATCCGGCTTCTTACAGGGAAGACTGTGACAGATCCAACATCAGGCCTTAGAATGGTTAACCGTGACATTATGAATTTTTTTGCCCATGATTATCCAAAGGATTATCCGGAACCGGAGAGTGTAGTTGCTGTATTACGTAGTGGGAAGCGGGTGGAAGAAATTCCGGTTATCATGAGAGAAAGAAATGGGGGAGTTTCCTCTATTTCGTTAAAAAAATCTATCTATTATATGATAAAGGTTTCTTTGGCTATTTTGATTGAAAAAATGCGTCCACGAGGAGGGAAGTCATAATGAATATTCGTTTGCAGATTATTATAGCTGTTATTATTATAGTTGCATTGGGCTTTATTATTAATATGATACGAAAGAAATCTCTTGAGCTTCGGTATGCTCTTGCATGGCTTATAGTAGGTGTTGGGGTTCTGGTTTTGGATATTTTTCCAGAACTTATGACAAAACTGGCAGCTATGCTGGGAATTTATTCTCCGGTTAATATGCTGTTTTTCTTGGGATTTTGTTTTTCTCTTGTTATTATATTTATTCTCACAGTTGCAGTTTCCAGGATGTCCATTCGAATTAAGAATTTGACCCAGGAATTGGCTTTACATGAGCGGGAAAACAGGGATGAAGATTGATAAAGGATTAGAAATTTGATATACTGACTTTGTTTTAAGATAATTATGGCTGAGGAAAGGTGAAAAGGATGAGGAAAAAAGGAAAAAGAAAAACAGCATGGCTTCTTTCAGCAGCGATGTTTTTAAGTGTGCTGTTCGGTGGAAATGTCTATGCGAAAGATGACATAAATGCGGATTTATCACAGAACAGTGTAAAAGTAGAAGCTGGACAGAATGATGAGGCTGGAGTAGTCACTGAGGGAAGTGATGATACAGGAATACAAGAGAGCTCTGATAATAGCGCGCAGAGTGGACAAGTTGAGGAAGAAGCAGATGAGGCTCAGAATACCCAGGAGTCATCTGCTCCAAATCAAACAGAAAATGTAGAGGATAGTGTCCCGGCAGAACAGGGTCTTATTAATTACGTGGGAGTAGACTATCCATATCTGGCAACACCAGCTGATCAGAATATTGTCATTTCATATGGCGATGGAAGCGAGAATGTAAGTGATGCCAGAATTGTTATCCGCAAAGATGATGGCGGTACTCTAGAAATGGAACTTTCTAAAAAAGAAGGTGAATTATTCCTTTTCACATATAGTTTTGATGAAACCGCATCAGGTATTTATGAGTTGGTGGATTTTATCTATACTCAAGATGGAGTCGAACAGACAATACACCTTTCGGATATTGGTATAGAGTCTGTGTTTGGAGTAAATGAAGAATATCCAGGTTATGGTGCTACATCTGAAGAAAATTCTGAGCAGGTCACAGCTCAGGAACTGGAAATGTCAGTTGTCGATGTGGAGACAGGTGAAGTGGAAGCAGCAACGACAGATATTGAAAGAGCAATCGAAGCGACGGAAGAGCAGGTTGGCACTGCGCAGAAAAGTAGGAGCAGCCGCGCAGCGGCTACAAGCAGATCGGATAATCTTGTTGTTGTTCTGGACCCAGGGCATGGAGGGTATGATGGTGGAGCATCTGCCAATGGACTTGTTGAGAAAAATCTGACTTTAAAGATCGCACAGTATTGTAAAGAAGAGCTGGAACAATATAATGGTGTTACTGTTCATATGACAAGAACAGACGACAGGTATCTTGACATTGACGAAAGGGTTTATAATGCCAGAGATTTAGGGGCTGATGTTCTTGTAAGTATACATATTAACTCTTCGACAGCTTCTGGCGCGAATGGGGCGGAGGTTTGGTATCCTAACGCAAATTACAATGGATCTGTTCATGCTGAAGGTCAGAATTTAGCGCAGCAGATCCAGAATCAGCTGGTAGCTCTAGGACTGGGTAATAGAGGTATTCATATAAGAAGTGCAAACTATGATACTTACCCAGATGGATCTAAAGAGGATTGGTATGGAATAATTCGCTATAGTAAATATTGTGGATTCCCAGGTATTATTGTAGAGCATGCTTTTATTTCTAATCCAAGTGATGCGGCAAAGTTGGCCCAGGAAAGTTTTTTGAAACAGTTGGGTATTGCAGACGCAACAGGAATAGCGAATGCATATGGATTGACTAAAATAAAGGTGACAGGAACTGAAAATATAGTAGTTTCTAAAGATGAGAATCAGATAAATGTCACTGCAAATATAGTAGAGGGGGAAAGTGATGTTTCCAAACTTCAAGTAGCGGTATGGGGAGGAGAAAACGGCGGAAATGATCTGAAATGGTATGATTTGTCTAGAGAACAAAATGGAACTTGGAAAGTTTCTATTCCTGTGTCTAATCATGGCGAAAGTGGGGTTTATTATTCGGATCTTTATGCGGTAAGGAAAAATGGATTTGCGACCATAGTGGATTCGAGGTCTTTTGAAATTAGCAAACCGGTAGCAGATGTGACAATAGGTGCATATGACAAAGAGAGTGGAAGCTTTGATCTGATAGTCAGTAACATCCAGTCCCCATCCGGAGTAAAGGAAATCAAGTTCCCGGTATGGGCAGAGAGTGACCCGGCGAATACGTTGCACTGGTACACGGCACAGAAGCAGGAAGATGGAACATATAAAGCAACGGCAAATATTAAAAATCATGGATATGCTATAGGAACATATACGTCACACATATATATTACGGGGAAAAACGGTGTTGAGAACAGTCTTATAGCTGGACAGTGTGAAGTTACACCGGCAGATCTGAGCATAGAACTGAATGATGTGAGCAGTATAGGAAGAGAGAATCGATATCAGATTAGAGCTTTAAATGTCGGAGTATATGGGGCGCTTGGGATTCGGGTTGCAGTATGGGGAGACGAGAACGGTGGAAATGATCTGAAATGGAATAACGGTTATCAAGGGAATGATGGAGCTTGGTATGCGGATATTGAGATTGCAGATCATAAAGAAAGCGGCACATATCATGCAGACGTGTATGCAACAATGAAAAATGGTGCGTCGCTGTGTGTGAAATCAATTCCGTTCGAGATCAGCAAACCAGTAGCAGAAGTAGCCATAGGTGCATATGACAAAGAGAGCGGAAGCTTTGATCTGATAGCCAGTAACATCCAGTCGCCATCCGGAGTAAAGGAGATTAAGTTCCCGGTATGGTTAGAGAATGACCCGTCGAATACGTTGTACTGGTACACGGCACAGAAGCAGGAAGACGGAACATATAAAGCAACGGTAAATGTTAGAAATCATCTATATAAAGTGGGGCAATATAAGGCTCATATATATATAACAGGAAATAATGGTGTTACTAATAGTTTAGATGCCGGGAATATAGTTATTGATCAAGTAGAAAATAACGAGTTATATACTATTATGGGAATATCAAGGGCTTCTGTTGATCAAATGGTTAGATATTTTAATTCTACTGGTGCTCCATATCCATCAGAAGCTTTGAAAAAAGGCGGTGCTGGAACTGTTGAGGAATTTTGCAACATTGTATATGAAGAAGCGCAAATGGAAGGCGTAAAGAGCGAAGTTGCTTTTGCACAGATAATGTTAGAAACAGGAAATCTTCAGTTTGGAAATGATGTAAAAATAGAGCAATTTAATTTTGGTGGATTAGGAGCAATGGGAAATGGAAATCCAGGACATAGTTTCCCGGATGTAAGAACCGGCATAAGAGCAAATATACAACATTTAAAGTGTTATGCTAGTTTTGAACCATTAGTTAATTCGAGAGTAGATCCAAGATGGGGAGAGTGGCTTAGAAATAAAGCCCCCTATGTGCAATGGCTTTCTATTCCCAATAATCCGTATGGTACGGGATGGGCCAGTGATAAAGATTATGGAACTAAAATTCTGAATATTATAAGTAAAATGTAAACAGAAATAGGGCTGTCAAAAGATGATAGCCCATTTTTGTTGAGAAAGTTTGGTATAATAAATGGTGTTAGAAAAATGATGAATTTGTGTGAAGATAGTGTCAATAGTGTGTTGGACAAGGGGGAGACTATCACATTGATGCTATACTTGTAAACAATAAGATTTAATGCTATAATAGTCAAGATTTATTATGCTTAAAAATCTAATAATATGATGTTTTTTGTTTGATAATGGAGGTTAATCGTGTCAAAATATGTTGATAATTTTAGGAAATTTCGCCCTTTATTAAATGAGTTGATTGCTCGAGATATTAAGATTAAATATCGTAAATCTGTACTGGGAGTACTCTGGACTTTATTAAATCCGTTGTGCATGATGATTGTTTTGTCAATAGTTTTTTCGAATTTGTTTAGGTTTGATATAGAGTATTTTCCAGTATATTTGTTGAGTGGCCAGTTGATTTTCAATTTTTATTCTGAATCAACTACGAATGCGATGTCTGCTATTATTGCAAATGGCCCTTTGATAAAGAAAATATATGTGCCAAAGTATCTTTTTGTACTTTCGAGAGTATTCTCTAGTACAATTAACTTGTTGGCATCCTTTACTGCAATGCTATGTGTTATGTTAGTGATGAGAGTAGAGTTGCATTATACAGTTTTGTTAGTGATTTTTCCCTTGTTTTTTATTGTGTTCTTTTCGTTAGGGGTTGGATTGATATTAGCTGCAATCACAGTGAAATTTAGGGATATTATGCATTTATATTCAGTTTTTGTGACTGCGTTAATGTATTTGTGTCCGGTAATATATCCGATGTCAATATTGCCAGAGTGGTTACGTCCTATTGTTTTGCTTAATCCTATTACGAATATCTTATTGATGTTCCGGGATGTTATGCTATATAATTCTGTCCCTTCGATTTCTTCAATGTTAATAGCGCTTATAGAGTGTATAGTAATGCTCATTTTAGGATTGTATATATTCTATAAAAATCAAGATGAATTTATTTTGAATATTTAATTTGGGAGAAAAGATATGGGAAAGCAAGAAATCATTAAAGTAGATCATGTGTCAATGAGATTTAGTCTGGCTTCAGAAAAGATAGATAGTTTTAAAGATTACTTTATAAAGACTCTTAAGCAACAAATTTCTTATGAGGAATTTTGGGCTTTGAAAGATGTGTCATTTAGTGTTAATAGAGGAGAGGCGCTGGGATTAATTGGATTAAATGGGAGTGGGAAGAGTACGATGCTTAAGGTGATAGCAGGAGTGCTAAAACCTACAAAGGGAAGTGTGGAAATAGGGGGGAGCATTGCTCCTTTGATTGAACTTGGAGCAGGATTTGACATGGATTTGACGGCCTCTGAAAATATATTTTTGAACGGTGCTTTGTTGGGGTATTCAAGAAAAGACATGGAAAAGGAATATGATAATATAGTGAAATTCTCAGAATTAGAAGATTTTATGAGTGTTCCAATAAAAAATTTTTCTTCAGGTATGGTGTCGCGTTTAGCGTTCGCGATTGCTACAATTGGACAACCAGATATATTGATTTGTGATGAAGTTTTGTCAGTTGGGGATTTTCGGTTCCAAGAAAAGTGCCAGAAAAGGATAAGAGCGATGTTAGATAATGGTACAACACTTCTATTCGTGTCGCATAGTATTCAGCAAGTGGAAGAATTATGTGATAAGATAGTGTGGCTTGAAAAGGGAAGATGCAAGATGTTTGGAGAAGCAGCAGAGATTGCAGAAATTTATAAAAAATCTTAAGACAGAGGTAATAAACAATAATGAAAAGAAAAGTGAAAATTATATTGGTAAGTATCGTTGTTGTTGTGTTGGCTGTAATATATTCTTTTATAGATAAAGCGACCCCTCTTTATGATACAGAGTGGGATACAAGTGAGTATGAAAATATAGAGCTCTATGAAGGTGATAGCGTTACTCAGGAGTTTATCTGTGAGGAAAATTATTTGGATGGAGTTTCTATTAAAATTGCTGCTATCGGAGACAGTGATCAGATTCTTTTGAGTTATCAACTGTGTGAAGAAGAAACAGGGAATATCTTGATAACCGGTGAAACAGATTTAGAGAGTTTAGAAAGTGGGAAATTTTTTAAGATTTCGTTTGATCGGATAAACAACTTACAGGATAAGAAACTCATGTTTACGTTGTCTGTTTCAAAAGGCAACGAAGCTAATGGAATAAATGTATATACCACCGATGCAGCTGATGGTAATAATTTCTCAATAATTAATAGTAAAAATTTAAATGATACGTTAGTGATTAGAACATTATCACATCAATTTGACTTTGAAACTTTTTTTGTTGTAATATGTTTTGTTTTATACATTGTTTTCTTTATGAAATGGATGTACAAGTTATTTAGATAGCAGGAAGGAAAAAGATGAAAGAATTGTCGATACAAAAGATCTTTATATATATAGCAGCTATTTTCGGAATAGTGTTTGTAGTATTAACGCCTCCATTTCAGTCTCCAGATGAAGGAAATCATTTTAAAAAGGCATATGTAATGTCGGAAGGTCATTTTTTTCCTCAAGTAGTTGAAGGGAAAGAGGGGTTTTATCTTTCGGAATCAATTGAGGCATATATTTCTGAACAGGAGAAAAATGTTGGAAAGACTGATGCAAAATACACATATACAGAAATACTAAATGAGGAAAAAAGTGCAAGAGTATATACGGATGAAGTATTCACACAGTTTACAGCGATGTCAACAAATCCTGTTGGTCATATTATTCCGATGATGGGTATTATTATGGGGAAAATAGTGGCGGCTATCGCGGGAAGAGAACCTTCTATAGTGATGCTTCTTTACTTCGCTAGGATGTTTTGTATGATCTTCTATATTGCATGTGTTGCAATGGCTATAAAAATGACCCCTATTTTAAAGCGGACTTTTTGTATCTTAGGTCTTATGCCTATGTCTCTTTTTATTTCTAGTTCGGTATCGTATGACGGGGTACTTATTAGTGTTGCGTTTATCTTTGCAAGCCTATGTTTTAGATTGCTTTTTGTGGAAAGCGTTTATTTAAGTAAATATTACATCGTTTCTTTTGGAGTTATTGCATTTGTTTTTTACACTTTGAAAGTAGTTTATTTGCCATTGTTTCTATTGCTGTTATTTGTTCCCAAAGAGAAGTATAAAGACGGTAGAATAATTAAAAGATGGCTTGGTATATTTGCAGTTTTTATAGTATTAATTCTTTTGTTTAGAATTCCTACTCTATTTAGAGAAGAGATAAGTGTAGTATCAAATACAGCTACTAACGAACAGTTGATTTATGTTTTGGAAAACCCTCTTCGTTATTTGCAAATATGGTATGAAACGGTAAAAGAAGGAAGAGATTTTTTCGTTTCATCTACAGTTGGTGTTTTTGGATTGGTTGATACGTATTTGCTTTCTGTGATGATATACCCCTATGTATTTGTACTTATTGTAACTGGGATTCTGGAAATAAGCGGTAATAATGTGAAGGTTAAATGGTATCAAAGAATTTCTGTTCTGGCGTCCATTTTTATAAGTGTTTTTGGTATTTTTCTGGCAATGTATCTTTTGTGGACGCCTTTGGTTGAAGGTGGTGGAGTTGGTGCGAATAGGATAAATGGTGTACAAGGACGGTATTTTATACCGCTTCTTCCGGTGTCCTTTTTGTGTTTTGGAAATAGTATTCTTATGAGAAATAAGGTGATTGCGAGATTAGGAGAGATAGTAGTTAATAATAGTATACTAGTCTCTGTGATAATGTTGATTGTTTCTCAATTAACAATGTTACTAAGGTTTTGGATATAGTGAGAGGAAGGGGGTTGGTTAATATGGAAGAAAAGTTAAAAGCAATGTGGAATGGTATAAAAATATTTAAACTGTATGGAACAGCTTCTGTATGGAAGCGAATAGAGAATAAACTGTTTTTTAGGAAAGCAAACGAGAAATTAATAGAAGAGGCTCATGTTGTTTCTGCGCTTGAGCTTGAAAATCAGAAATGCCATAGATTTCATACTACGGTGAAATTTAGTATTATTACTCCTCTTTATAATACTCCAAAAGAATATTTAAAAGATCTTATTGAATCTTTAGAAAGACAGACTTATGAGAATTGGGAATTGTGTCTTGGTGATGGAAGTGATTCGGAACATGCATATGTTGGAGAAATTTGTCGTGACTATCAAAGAACTGATAATAGGATTGTTTATAAAGTTTTAGAAAAAAATAAAGGAATATCTGAAAATACTAATGAATGTATTAAATTGGCATCTGGAGATTATTATGGCTTGTTAGATCATGATGATATTCTTCATCCCTCAGCATTGTTTGAAATAATGTCTGTAATAGATAGCGAAGCGGCAGATTTTATTTATTCGGATGAAGCTAAATTTACCGATGATGTGAGTAAGATTGATTCCGCTTTACTTTTTAATTTCAAACCGGGATTTGGTAAATATGATTTGCGATCACATAACTATATATGTCATTTTACCGTGTTTAATAAAAAACTTCTGGAAGGGGAATCTCGATTCTTTAGAGCGGAGTATGATGGGAGTCAAGATCATGATATGGTTTTGAGGTTAACAGAAAAAGCTAAAAAAATCATTCATGTTCCGAAGGTTTTATATTATTGGCGTATGCATAGCAATTCGGTATCACAAGATTTAGACTCAAAGAGCTATGCTGTAGATGCAGCTATAGGAGCTGTGACGAATCAATTAGAGAGGCAGGGAGAAGCAGGAAAGGTGGCTAGTAGTCCACCCTTTCGAACTCTTTACAAAATCCAGTATGATATTAAAGGTGTTCCCTTGGTTTCAGTGGTCTTATGTAATGTGCAAAATCAAGCGGAAGTTGAAAAATTTATTATGCGAACAAGAGAGTCGACATCTTATCGGGCGATACAGTTTGTGTATGAAGGAAAAAGCAATATAGAAATAGAAAACGAAGAAAGAAAAATCCGGATTACTAATGTTATAGTGGAGGATGGCGACAGTAAAAGTGAAAGATGGAACAAGCTGATTAATCAGGCGGAAGGCGAATATATTGTCTTGATGGATATGAAAATGATTCCGATGAACGACAATTGGATACAAGAGATGTTAATGCTTAGTCAGAAAGATGATGTATGTTGTGTGGGGCCTAAGATTATATATCGTGATCAAACAATTGCATATGGTGGGGGAGTACTGTGGAAAACAGAAAAAAGTAAATTGAGAATAATTGGTACTCATTATACTGCTTCAGATATGGGATATGAAGCGATTATGTGCCATGTGCGAAATACAACCTTTACGATGGCTGCGTGTATGATGTTTTCTAAGAGGAAATGGAAGGAATTAGGTGGCTTTAAAAATGTGGGTTGTGGCTATGAGGATATTGACTTTTGCCTGCGGGGATTAAATCAAGGGTTAAATAATGTGTGGACATGTTATGCAACTCTTTGCTGTGACAAAAATGAGATTATGTCAAAGATTTCAGCAGATAAAGCAGAGCAATTTGAGAAAATGTATGAGAAAAATTTTGAGAATGAAATATATTTTCATTCAAAATGGGAAAGTCTTGGGTTGGTGTAGAGGAAGGAGAATGAAGGATGGACACAATAGAGGTTTTAGGGAAAAAAGTGTTGAAGACACTTAAAGAAGAAGGTATCATTCATGTTGCACAAAAGTCGATTAGTTACATGAAAACGGAAAAAGCAAAGAAGTTGTATGTGGGAAAAACATTTAAAGATGTTCTTTTTATTAACGGGGTTGACTATAATGCGTTACCCCATCCGCCGCGTTATCGGGTTCAGCACCAGATGGAGCAGCTTAGGGCTAATAATATAGATTGTGATGAATGCTTTCATTTAGCATTAGATTTACATCAAGTAAGAAACTATCGGTTGTTTGTTATCTATCGTTGCCCGTATACAGAAGAATTAGCCAAATTTATCAGATTAGCTAAGAAACTGAATAAAGTAGTTATTTATGATATTGATGATTTAGTTATTGATAGGAAATATACAGATACTATCAAGTATCTAAGTACTATGTCTAAAGCGGAGAGAGACGATTATGATCAAGGTGTTGATAACATGCAAAAAGTATTAAGAATGTGCGATGCTGTTATTACAACAACCGAAAGATTAGCACAGGAATTGTCACATTACTCGCCGAAGGTGTTTATCAACAGAAATACTGCATCAGACAGGATGTTAGAGTTGTCAGAACAGGCATATTTAAAGATTAAAAAAGAAAAATCAGAAAGTCAAACAGTTAAGCTTGGTTATTTTAGTGGTAGTATTACCCATAATGATGATTTTAAATTAATTCTTCCCGCAATCGTAAAATTGATGAAAAACTATTCCCAGACAGAACTGCATATTGTGGGTTTATTGGATATTCCAGAAGATTTAAAAGAATTTTCGGATAGAATTGTTGCACATCCATTCGTGGAATGGGAGAAATTGCCAGAACTTATTGCATCTGTAGATATCAATTTGGCACCTCTTGAGGAAAATATATTTAATGAAGCTAAGTCAGAAAATAAATGGATTGAAGCTGCACTAGTACGAGTGCCAACCATTGCTAGTGATTTGGGTGCATTTAATAGAATGATTGAGCATAATACAACGGGTGTTTTGTGCAACACAGTAGAAGATTGGTATAAAGAGTTGGAGGCTCTTGTTGTTGACAAAGAAAGAAGAAATTTTATCGCCAAGAAAGCATACGATTTTTGCAAAGTGCATTGTGTAACTTTATATACAGGACTTGCGTTAGCTAAATTTATAAAGAATATGTATAACCCTAACATTGCATTTGTTCTTCCTGCTTTAAATATCAGTGGTGGAGTAATGGTCGCATTCGAACATTGTAAAGTTCTTAGGGAGGCGGGATATGATGTGACTATTATTAACGATGACTTCGATGAAAGCAAATGGTGCAAATTCCATGGAATTAGATTTCCGGTTCTTGATAGCAGAGGATATCAATTTAAGGGAACTTTTGACAAGGTGGTTGCTACAATGTGGTCAACCGTCAACTTTCTCGAAAAGAATACTAATATTAAAAGTAGATATTATTTAGTGCAAGGATTTGAACCTGATTTTTATGAACCAGGTAGTACTCTTAGAATAGAGGCAAACCAAAAATATTCTCCTAATGTGGAAGTGCAGTTTTTGACTATTTCTAAGTGGTGCGAAAAGTGGTTAAAGGAGGACTATCAACAAGAAGCCCGGTGCATTTCTAATGGAATTCATTGTTCAAATTATGTGCCTGTAAAACGAAATTTTGATGGTAAAATAAGGATTCTGATAGAAGGAGATTGTGGTGTATATTATAAGAATGTTGATGAAAGTTTCTTGATTACTAATCAATTGGATAGAGATAAATTTGAAGTTTGGTATTTGTCTTATAATGCACAGCCTAAGAGCTGGTATAAGATAGATCGATTTCTGCATAAGGTTCCATTTGAAGAAGTATCAGATGTATATCGTCAATGCCACATTTTATTAAAGACAAGTATCTTGGAGAGTTTTTCTTACCCACCATTGGAAATGATGGCCACAGGGGGATATGCTGTTGTAGTTCCAAATGAAGGAAATAAAGGATATTTAGTAGATGGCGAAAATTGTCTTTTCTATCCACGGGGAGAAATAACACGAGGAATAGAAGCGATTGATAAAATTTGTAAAGATGAACAGCTAAGAGAACGATTGTATCAAAACGGAATTAGGACAGCAAATGAGCACGATTGGAATAACTTGAAAACGGATATATTATCATTTTACGATTGTAAATCGTTAAAATAGAATATAAGGAGTTTCTGATTTGTATGGGAAGATGGGAAAAAACTTGGAACTACTATCATCATTATGGAGCGAAAGCTCTATGGCTGAAGGTGATGAAACATCGTCAAGTGGCTTTTGGAGATTATGATACATGGAATGGAAGGCATAAAATGACAAAGGCGGAAGGGGACAGACAGTATAACTGTTTGTTCCCTTTCATGCCTAAAATTAGTATTGCTGTGCCGACGTACGAAACGCCAGGGAAGTATTTGAGAGAAATGTTAGAGTCTGTAAAAAAGCAGACATACTCAAATTGGGAATTGTGTATAGCTGATGGAAGTGAATCTGATAATGTTTCTAATATTGTAAAAGAGTATCTAGAAGTAGATGATAGGATAGTTTTTAAAGCTCTAAAACAAAATCAAGGAATTGTTGGTAACAGTAATGCTGCGTTACAAATGTGTTCGGGAGAATATATAGGGTTACTTGATCACGATGATCTTCTTGCCGAAAACGCTCTTTTTGAGGTGGTAAAAGCGATTAATGTGGATAAAAATGTAGATATGCTTTATACAGATGAAGATAAGGTATCTTCTGATTCAAAAAACTATTTTAATCCTCATTTTAAAACTAATTTCAATATTGATCTTTTGCGCTCAAATAATTATATTTGTCATTTTTGTGTTATAAAGACAGACATTATAAAACAAATAGGTGGTTTTCAAAAGGAATATGAAGGGGCGCAGGATTATGATTTGATATTGCGAAGTGTTGAAAAGGCAAGATGTATAGTGCATATTCCTAAAATATTGTATCATTGGAGAACCCATTCTTCTTCGACCGCAGAAGATCCTAATAGCAAGCTGTATGCTTATGTTGCTGGTAAAAAGGCAATAAGTGCTCACTTGAAACGATGTGGATTGTCTGGAACAGTTGATATGCTATACTACTATGGATTTTACCATGTGAAATATAAATTACAAGGTAATGATAAAGTTGTAGTAGTAATATGTGGACAAACAGATAGTAAAGAAGTATGTAGATGCAAAAAGAATATTATAAGGACATCTGGATATTCTAATTTATCGTTTGTAGAAGTGGCGACATGGAGCGATTTAAACACAAAAGATATCTTAGGTGATTATATATTATTTGTTGATTATAGAATACGAATGATTACCCCCGATTGGATGAAAGAAATTCTTGCACTATGTCAGAGAAAAGAAACGGGTGCAGTTGGCATCAAGATATTTGATAAGAATGATGAAACGATTTATCATGCGGGAATTATACTTGGAATGTCAGGATATATGTTTGAAGGGTTGCCTAGAGAAGTAAGTGAACCGTTTCATAGAGATGAACTTCAGCAAAATGTAAGTGGAATATCAAGGCATTTTATGTTGATATCAAAAAACTATTACGAGGAAATTTATAAAGCTGAAAATGGGACTATAAACGAATTGAAGATATGTGATGGTCTTAATGAGAGACAAAAAGCTATTGTTGTTGATTTAAAAATACAAGCATATATCAATGAACTTAAAAGAGCGAGGGACAAGAAAGTGATTGGAAAGAACAGGGAAGATTTTTATTATAATACAAATTTTTCCTTGCAGGCGCCGGGGTGCCGGTTTCTCCGGGTCAAAAGCATCAGAGAGACCGCCCCAGCCCACATATCGAGAAAGAACCTCCTGCTGTTCGGGGCTTGCCTGCTGTCCGGCAGCTTCCAGCTCTTTCAGCAAACGAATGGCATTGACATTTGCCTGGAACTTGGCTTTCGGACCGCCTTCGCCCAAATGCTCATCAGTAATGCGGAAGTTTTTTGCATTGCGGCGCAGGTTAGCCTTGTATTCCTCATAAGATGCTTCCTCGGCAGCTTTGGCATTGGGGAAGGTCTGCCACTGGCCGTTGACCTGAATGGAAACCGGGTGTTCATCCAGAACTTCCTCAAAGGTTTTCTCCGGCTCTGTTACAGGGGCTGGCGGCTCCGGCTCCTCAATATGCAGCCGTTCCACCACCACATCATAAGGCAGATTGTTCTTATCGCCCGGATAGACGGCCACGGTCTCGGAATGGAAGGTCTGGGATTCAGCAGACGGTTGGGGCTGTTCTTGTCCAAAGCCATCCAGCTGACGGGCATACATCCCGCGCAGCAAAGGCGCAACCTCATCCCAGCGGAAATACAGCACAGCCAGACGCTTTTCCTCTGCGTCCAGGACTTCCAGCTCCATGCCCTGTGCCGTGGTACGGTAATCGGCAATATCGCCGGTCTCCAGATTCAGTGTCTCGATCTCACCGGAATAGGCTCTGCTCAACCAGTAGGCGATCTCGCTGTTGCTCCTGCCGGATTGCAGCAGCGTGGAAATCTGCTTTTTATCCGCTTCATCCATCAGTCCATGAGCCAATACATCCCGCAAGTCCTGATCTGCCTTGTCCGGGTCAGTAGGAAGAAACTCGGTATAGTAAGCATTGCGGCGGTCTGCCCGAAGCAGCTGCTCGAACTGTTCTTTGCGCTCTGCCCGGTAGATGGGATATACCATCCCGGTGGGCAGAAGCTGTACGGTGTCCTCCCGCAGCTCGGTGATCTGATAGGCGTCATCCTCGATATACACGGTATCGCCCACGGCATAGACCGGGGCAGCAGGGTCATAGGAGGTTCTTTGCGGAATTGGGCGGCGAACTGCGTCATATTCCTCATCGGAAATGGAAACTTCGGAAGTCTGCTCTGTCTCGGCATCTGCAATCTGCTCTGCATCTGACCTCACCTGTTGGATAAACGGATCATTGTCCAGTTTTTCCGGGTCTGCCACCTGGCCGTTGACAATCCCTCTTTCCTCCAGAGCTTCCCGGATGGCGATTGGGTCGATGTTGTCAAAACGATCCTGTTCTTCTTCGGTATAGAACCGGTCCTCCTGAATAAGCTGGGCAAGCCTGCGCTGTACCTTGGGCCAAGGCAGCTGCATTTCCTCCGGGCTGCCGGCACGGACAACAAACAGGCTGTTACTGCCGCCGTATTCCTGAGCCAGCCATGCGGCGGTGTCTTTCTCCCTTGCATGGTCCTTCATATAGCGGACAACGGCGTGTTTACTCTCGATATTGCCGTTCCATGCACAAAGGGCAGAATCAATATCTTCCTGAGAGAGAGGACGCAGCAGCTCATGGAGTTTGGGATAGGTTTCGTCTGCCACTTCCCGGTGCAGCCACTGGCGAAACTCCGGCACATCAGAGAACAGGCGGATCAGCTCTATATCGTGGGAATCAAGAATGGTGCGGCGCACAGCAGCATTACACTCGATCATAGCGTTTTCATAATCACTATGGCCGCAGGCGTTGCGGTATCTGGTGTCCTGGGTAACAGCTTCCATCACGATGGGCTTGTATTTCTCATACAGTTCCCGAATCGTAGGGGTTGCCTGTTCCGGCTCCATATCCCGGAACACTCTGGTTCCATCTGCGCCAAACTCTGCTTCCTGAGCATTGATGTGCTGTTCTGCCTCATGGTCGATGGAGAGCATGGAATACTCCTGACGCTCTCTGCCGCCCTCCGGGACAGCGGAAATAGTTACATCATGCTGATCCCGCAGATGTTCTACAACCTGCTCCAGCCGGTTTGCCGGAAAGCCGCACATTTCCACACGGCCACCGCCGGGGATAGCGCGGGTCGTGAGATGGAAGTCCAGCTCCGCAGCGGCAGTTTTGGCATCTTCACCATACAGTTCAAAGAAATCGCCCATCTGATAGAGAACTATGTCATCCGAGTGACGCTCCTTGACCCCGTTGTATTCCCATATCTCCGGGGTCGGCTGCTGGGCTTGCAGGGCATCTTCTTCGGCCAGCGCTTTTTCTGCCTGGATTTTGTCATACTGCGCCTGTTCCTGTTCAGTGAGATAGCGTCCCTTTTGAATCAGGCCGGTAATCCGTTTGGCAACTTTCTCCCATGTGAAATGCATATCCGGGCAGCCGTCTTTTTTATAGTGCAGACCCTTTCCATCGTGATCTTCATTACTGCCCATAGCGCCGGACAGGGCGTGAGAGTGACCGCCGATGCCGTACTCAGATTTCAGGAAATCCACCTTTTCCTTATCCGTATGGGGATTTTTGAAAAAGGTGAAAATGCGGCCCTTGCCGCCCTCGATACCGCTGCCGCCGGTCATGGCTGCGTCGATCTCGTCCTCTGTGATGAACTGCTTGACCGCAGGAACATCTTGCATTTCAGACGAAAAACTCTTGCGGGGCAGGGACAGGTCTTGCAGACTTTCCCAAATCTCTCTCGGTTTGTGGTAATGGAACCGCAGCAACTCCCGATCCTGCTGGTAGGCCGTCCAGAA
>OGXL01000337.1_pt1 | contig 40691 bp, 50 predicted proteins | sample 1576311 | NCBI WGS metagenome assembly OGXL01 (sample SAMEA3541564, study PRJEB24748) | human gut metagenome | biome: human gut; feature: human-associated habitat; material: faeces | place: China | collected 2012 | reverse complement strand
AGCTCCTGCAAGAAAAAGAGCAAAATAAATAAAGCGCGTACTTTCGCAAAAATCATGCGGCATCTAAGATCATTGATGACCGAAGAAAAATCCACGCTGAAATTCAGCTTGTCATTCCACAGGGAGAGACTGCAAGAGTGGAGAAGATTTCAACGGTTCATTCCAGCAGAGATCTGGAGTATGTTGCATCAGGGAAAGAGCCGGAAGGAGAGAATGTCTGCAGGGATGGTCTTAATAATTTAAAAGAAGCAGAAGAAAAAGGCTATGAAACTCTTTTGGAAGAAAGTAAAAAAGTCTGGGAGAAAATCTGGAAGAAACAGGATATTCAGATTGATAGTAAAGAAGATGATGCACAGATAGCGGTGCGTTTTGCACTTTATCATCTTCAGATCATGGTACGCAGGGAAGATAACCGGGTTGGTATTGGTGCAAAGGCACTTAGTGGAGAAGGATATAAAGGACATTCTTTCTGGGATACAGAGACATTTATTTTCCCATATTTCCAGATGGCAGAACCGGAGACGGCAAGAACTCTTCTGGAATTCCGTTATAAGGGACTGTACGGTGCAAGAAAGAAAGCAATCGAAAACGGTTACAAAGGAGCCATGTACCCGTGGGAAGCGGCATGGGTCAGTGATGGTGAAGTTACACCGTATGTGATCGGTGTCAATGTTCATACCGGAGAGCCGATGATCTGTTTAACCGGAGTGATCGAGCAGCACATTACGTCTGATATTATTTTTGCACTGTGGCAGTATTATGCTGCAACAGATGATCAGGACTTCATGGATAGATATGGCTATGAGATGACGATCGAGACTGCCAGATTCTGGAACAGTCGTCTGGAGTGGATTGAAGAAAACAACAGATATGAAATCCGTGATGTTATAGGACCGGATGAGTACAAAGAACATGTGGATAATAATGCATATACGAATTATATGGCACATGAAAATATGAGACTTGCAGCACAGGTAATTGCATGCATCCGTGATGAGAAGAAAGATATCTACGGGAAAATGCAGAAATTAATGCAGGAAGAGGGTACATCATTAGAACAGTTAGAGGAAGAACTGAAAGATAAAATGAAGAAACTTTATCTGCCGCAGCCGGATGAAAAAACAGGGATTATTCCTCAGTTTGACGGATACTTTGATCTAAAAGAAATAGATCTTTCTGTGTATAAGAATGCATCTGTTGTGGGAACGGTCTTTCATGATTATTCAGGGGAAGATGTACAGGGAATGCAGGCAGGTAAACAGGCTGATATTGTAGAACTTCTGTATCAGATGGAAGATATCACAACACCGGATAATAAGGCAAAGAACTATGTATACTATGAAGCAAGAACACTGCATGATTCATCTCTTTCCAAGGCGATCCACAGTATCACTGCATGTGATCTTGGTATGGAGAAAGAGGCTTATGATATGTTCATGAGTGCTGCACTTACCGATCTTGGACAGGAGATGAAATCCTCTGATGCAGGAATCCACAGTGCAAATATGGGAGGTGTATGGCAGGATGTGGTAATGGGATTCGGTGGAATAAGAATCCGTGACGGACATCTCCGTATTGCTCCAAATTGTCCAAAACAGTGGGAGAAGTTTACATATCCTCTTTACTGGAAAGGAAACGAACTTCATATCACAGTCTGCAAAGATGGTGTGGAAGTTATAAACGAAGGGGAAGATTTCGAGGCAGAGATCATGGGTCAGACAGTAACTGTCAGCAAAGGAAAAAACGAATTTCGGGCATAAGAGCATAGGAGAGAAAAATGCTGCAGAATGATGGAAAGTTTGTAAAGGTATTAAACCGGATCGCAGATCTGGTTGGATTAAATCTTTTAGCAATCCTCTTTTGTATTCCGATCGTTACGATAGGGGCATCCATAACAGCCGTTTATGGATGCATCTTTCGCATACAGGAGAAAAAAGAAGGATATCTGATAAAGGATTTTTGGAAGTTGTTTAAAGCAAGTTTCAGGTCATCTACGATCATTTATCTTGTGGGTGTACTGGTGATTGCAATGCTATATCTGGATTATCATATTTTTGCTGCAGACAGAACGATGAATGCTTTACAGATACTTGTGATCGCAGCCGGGATCATAGTAGCAGAGATTTTTACTTACGCGTTTCCAATGGAATCTTACTTTGAGAATACTGTGAAAGCAACTGTGAGGAATGCCGTATTGCTCGGAATCTCGAATATTCCATATACATTGCTTATGCTGGGTTTGAATACCCTTCCATTTTTTATTATTTCAAAAATTCCAATTGCATTTGGTATCTGGTTTCTGATCGGTATCTCAGGAATTGCATGGATCAACAGTTTTTTCTTAAAGAAGATTTTTCAAAATGTAAAAATACGAAAGGATGTGTAATAGACGATGAAACAGCAGTTCATATGTGAAAGAAGACCAAAAGCAGATCCGCGGAATATTGTTCTTGGAAAAAATTACCGTATTACATTTCTGACGGACAGGCTGGTCAGATTTGAATATAATGAATCCGGTGCATTTGTGGATGAGGCTTCGCAGGTAATATGGTACAGGGATTTAGAAGAGGTTCCTTTTGAGATAAAGCAGAAAAATAACTTTCTGGAGATCCAGACAAAAAGCATACGGATACGCTATGATGAGAGAGCATTTGATGAGAGCATCCTGAGTGTGAAGCTGAAAAAACCGGACAATGGATGTGATCTGGAATGGTATTATGGAAGAAAAGAGGATCGTAATCTTTTCGGAACTGCCCGTACGCTCGATGAAGCAGACGGCAGGATCAGACTGGAAAAAGGAATTCTTTCCAGGGATGGATTTGCAGTATTAGACGATTCAAAAACGATTTTACTTACCGGGGATGGCTGGATCAAAGAGAGAAAACATGGAGGAGAGGATTTTTATCTGTTTGCCTATGGTCATGATTACCGGGGCGCGGTAAAAGATTTTTTTAGGGTTACCGGCCGTGTCCCAATGCTTCCAAAATATGCACTTGGAAACTGGTGGAGCAGATATTACGAGTATTCACAGGATGAGTATCAGAGACTGATGGATCGTTTCTTAGCGGAGAAAATCCCGTTTTCGGTGGCAGTCATTGACATGGACTGGCCTATCACAGAAATAAAAATCCACCATTGATTTATCTTTTTTTCTACAAGTTTGAATGGAGAAGATAAGAGATACCACATGTATTCTTTAAAACTATCCATATTTGCCTCTCTTATTCTATGTTATAAACATTAACGACAATATCTCCTGGGATTATCACACAATCTGTGTTCTCATGTTTATCGGAAGCGGGACTTACAATATTACATCTGCAAAACTGTGGTACATTATTTGCTACAAGCCCAATCAATGAATCTCTGTAAAATACATTTAATTCTTTTCGATTTTTAACACTAAACATATTCTTTATCAGTAACTTGACTTTTTCTTCAATACCATCTGTAGTGATTCCTTTTTCTATATAGATATCCAGTTCAACAGGCATTGTAACTGTCACTGAGCTTTTTACCAGATAATCACCATAGCACCCTTCCAGTGGTTGTATCGCTTTTCTTACGCGTTCTAACAGTTCCTCTGATGCTACTCCATCGTAACCAGTTATTATAATGTCAACCGTTCCTTGGCCTCTGGGATGCTGTGAATCAATCCTTGATACAGCTATTCCTGCAATCTCTTCAACGGTACTTTTTATTTTCTGGTCAGTTGTTCTTATAGAGGAAAGGGCTCTACTGTTTATGCATCTGCTCCGTAGCTTTTCAATACTTTCTTTTTCCTGTCCTTTTGTTGTGATCCAGTCTGCTTCGTTACTTACAGTAGCATCTCCTTCTATATGAACGATGGAATGTACAATCATGTCTTGTGGAACATTATAGTTGTCGCCAACATATTCCGCTTGAACTTTTACTTTCGTTACATTTTCTCCAGCCGGAAGAACCGTATCTTCTAATGCATAGTATCTTAAATATTCTCCATAAGCATCCGGCTGTGTTCGGAATGGATGACCTTTCACAATCTTAGCTGTATAAGTACAATCCGCTCTTGTGATTGTTATATACCCTTCTGTTTTTGTTCCTTCATCTCTTGATTTTGAATAATCAGCAGCCCTGATCTCCACCCACTCGTCCGGACAATGTTTCATAAATGCTGAATTTATGAGTTCTACAGCTAATTCTTTTAGCTGTATCCCTACATGTACACATATTCTGAGTAAGGTATAAAACACTCCGCCTTTAGAAAAATTCGTGATCATGAAATCATTCTCTGTTAATTCTTCGATCAGCTCCTCCGTTGCTTCTCCCTCCGTTGGAACATGCACAATCTTATCTATTACATCTTCTGGTATCATCCTGCATTGACCTCCATACCATCTATTGTTAAATCAATCTCACTTTCTGCAGTCTCATCCACCCAGCTAAATTTAATCTCAAGATTTTTTTCTCTTCTGTTTGGGGTGTCTTTCATTACAACTTTAATGGAATCTGCATCTACATAGTCTCTTTTTGTCAGCTTTTCATGAACCCTTGCGGAAATTTCCTCATTTAAGTTATCCCCGCTCTCTTCATTCATCATTTCTTTTAATCCAAATCCATAGGCCCATCTTCCTTCTTCATCTTCATGTACCAGTTCTCCTTCTTCCGTCAAGACTTCCAGATAAATATCCTGTTTGCAGCAGTCATATCCACTCACAGTACAAATGTTTCCATCTTCTACAACTGGCTGTCCTAATTCATCTAAAGCAATATCTACATCTTCCTGTTCTGTTAATCTCATCGATAATACCTCCCTACAATGTACAGATTGCTTGTATTTCCGTACAGAAGTGATATAACAACTTCTTCGTTTTTCTGATATTGCTTTTCAGATAATACCCCTGGTATCTCTGGTATCTCTTGATTTTTTTCCAGATTTATATCCAGTAGTTTTAAAGTATAGCTGTATTCTGTCTCCGTAATTTTCTTAACAGCTACAACCTTGGCGACCTGAATAGAAGGTCTTAAAACATGGGCATATGTTGTTTTAAAGAGTTCCTGCAGAACACTATTGATAAATTTCCGTATATCAATCATCTTCTACCTCCTGGAACCTTAAAGACATATCAATACTTCCATCGTTTGCTGATTTTATTACCACGCTCTCAACAAATCCTACCGCGATAAGATCCTCACAATTTACATTAATGTACTGTGAGTGATGAAGCCAGGGTATCCCGATGACATCGATCTCCCATATTCCCTTACTGCATGAAATATCAAGGATGTTATCGTCTGTAATCTCATATATCTCTTCCTGCTCTGGATCTTTCCCCCAGTAAAAGACACCATCCCACATATAAAAGCCTACATCTATACCCCAGGCTGTGTTTATCTCTCTTATTGCATCACAACCATTTAATGAATCAATAACAAATGTTTTCTTGGTGCTGTACACCGTATCATCTAAGCAAAAAGAATATATCCCACAAAGCGCAAGCACATATCTAATAGCTTCCTGAGGAGTACTTTCTACAAAGGCTGCTTTGATAGTCGTATCCAGGAGTTTTTTCATCTCATCACGGATTATCAGTTCATCATTTTCTGTTTCCCAGGTTCCAATACCATCTATGATGTTCTCATAATCATCATCTATTCCCATATCAACACGACAATCTTCAACATTTTTATCATAAATGATCCCTAATGCAGCATCATCGAAAGATACTTTACAGATATCACAATGTTCTCGTTTACTCGATCGATAATTTACATACATCCCACCCTCAAGCTCTGTGTCCTGAAGGATCAATCGAAATTGTGGATTCACATATGTTCTGACCATACCATCACTTCTTTTTCCTTACTAACTTCTTTGCCTTCTTTTTTGCAGCAGATGTATTCTTTGTATCTTTTGCAGGGCTTTTACTCACCTTTTTCGTTGTCTTTCTTTTTTTAGCAGCCGCTCTCTTTTTAGCGGCTGCCTTTTGAGCGGCTGCTTTCGCTTTTGCTCTGGCAGCCTTTGTCTTTACAGATTTTATACCAACAATCTTGGGGGCTACTAAAGACAGGGTTCCAATATACCAGCTTTCTGAAGTTGTAGATGTTGTGGAAAATCCATTGAAATAAACTTCATGTATCCCTCTGGCATTGCACATAGGCTCTGTTATGCGATATTTCTTCTGTCGCTTCTGTTTCGGCTTCTTAAAAAGTGACTGTACATTTCGGACCATATCTTGTGCAGTATAATTACCGCTTTCTTCAAATAAGATCTTAATCTCAATTTTTGCCGCTTCATAACCAGTTGGAACATTTGCTTTTGTTTTCTTTGTTTTCTTGTTCTTTTTATCCGCCAGCTTCCCTTCTTCAGTCACCGATACACTCTGTATCTGTCCTGGTATATATTTTTTTGCTATCTTTAATGTTTTTTCTTGAACATATATCAATAGTCATCACCCCCGGATCATTCTTCTTCAAGCTGTTCGATCAATTTTTTCAGTTTATTGAGGTCATCTATATCATCTACATCTAATTCAAGATTTACGTTTTCAATAAATACCTGTTTACTTTTTTCCTTAGACTGGATCTCTTCTTTGTATTTTGAAACAGTAACCTCTTTTGAAAATACACTGGCCGTTTTCTCATCTTTTTTCGATAAGATCTCTCCAGGTGATTTCATCCTATTTCCAAGGACTAAATTGGCTACAGAATCAATTGCCGCTTTTATCATCCCATTTAATCTGTCCCAAAGTTCTGCAAGAGGGATGACCGCTTCTTTTCCTGCTTCACCTCCAACCATCAGGCTGTTTCCATTTTGTCCAAAGACCGTTGCTGAAGATAAGATTCCTCCATTTTTGAAGTATGATACGGAAAAATGTGGTACCTGTGCCGTTGCTCCACCAGAACCTACACTTGAGTATGATACATTTACCCGTGGCAGTCTTGGACGTGGAACGGTTACATGTATATTAGCAAACGCTGCTTTTATCCTGTTTGCGGCACTCTTAGCTGCATTGACCGCCTGATTACCTCCTGTTTTTACGCTGTTTGTCACAGTATTCATCATGCTTTTTGCGGCATTTCCCACCGCTGGTCCTGATGAACGGACAGTATTAGTGATCTTTGTCGTTACACCTTTTGTTGCAGTTATCGTCTGATTACCACCAAAATTGATCCCTGAAGCAAGATTGTTCATCAGCTTAGAACCCGTTGAACCTGTCCCACTGGAATCAATCTTCATCGCCTTTGAGATATTATTCCCAGCATTTTGTGCTGCCGATGTTGCAGTAGGTGCCCCATTTTTTATGCCGGCTGCAACTCCGTTCATCAATTCAAGTCCTGATGTCCCTGCTCCAGTTCTATCGATGTGTAAAGCCGATGCGATATTATTTCCTGCTGTTGTTGCTGCGGATGAGGCTCCTGCTTCTCCACTTTTTATTCCGGACGTGACTCCATTCATCAGTCCTTTCCCTGCAGAATCCGTCTTTCCCGTATCTTTCCCTGAAAATACCCCTTTTATCGCACCCCAGACTTCTCCGGCTGCTCCGGTGATACCATCTTTGATCGCCATTATGACCTCACGTCCAACCGTTTTCCAGTCAATTGATAAGATCATATTAATGAACTCTGAAAATATCTGTCCCGGTAAACTTAAGATGAGTGGTGCTGCCTGGATAATCCCTGATATCAAGAAGCCGATCAGCTGGATTCCTCCAGAGATCAATTGCGGCATAGCCGAAACGATTGCCTGGATGAGCATCGCTATAATGGATAAGCCTATACTCAATATTGTTGGAAGTGCGTTCCACAGTCCCTGGGCAAGCTGCCCCAATAGCACGATACCTGACTGAATGAGCTGCGGAGCATAAATCATGATACTGTTCAATAACATCACTATGACCTGGCTTCCAAATATCAATAGTTGTGGAAGTGCACTTATCAATCCATTTAAAATATTAGAACATATACTTCCTACTTTGCTGAAAGCATTATTTAAAAGATCTCCAAATTTTCCCGCATCGCCTCCACAGGCTTTAAACGCTGCCACAAGGGCAAGGACCGATAATACTATCCAGGTAAAAGGGGATGTTAGCATGGTCTTAAGCAAACCCATGTTCGCTGTCTTTAAAAGATTCACTGCACTTTTCAGTGTCAACATCGCTTTCCCTAAGGTTCCTATTGCCGCTGTAATGCCACCGACTGCGATCAGAAATACCCCAAGTACTATTGCAATCTTCATGATGACTGATACAAGTTCCTGATGGTTTGCTACCCAGTCAGACCCTTTTTTTACGACTTTGGTAACTGCCTCAATCGTATTATTTATTCCAGGGAGTAAGCCTTGTCCTAGTTCTTCCGTTGCATTGTGTAACGACTGTTTTAGCACGTCAAATTTCTGTGCCGGCGTATCATTTATGGTATTTGCCATTTTTTTAGTCGTTTCGATTCCGCCATCCATCGATGACTGCAGGTCTTCAATCCCACTTTTCAATTGCCCCGTATTGTTATATAACAAGTCAATCAAAGATACAGCTTCATCTGTTCCAAACGCTTCTTTTAACTGCTGTTTCTCAACAGCATCTATGGTATCTCCATACTTTCCTTTTAACCGTTCTATGATCTCATTCATAGATAAAAGCTGGTTATTATTATCTATAAAACTAAGTCCTAACTTTTCACCTGCACCTGCCGCAGCATTAATAAATGCTTTATATTTTGTTCCGGCTTCTGAGCCTGACATGCTGCTTTGTAACTGTCCCAGGATTGCCAGCTGTTCTTCGATCGGCACTTTCGCATTTGTCGCAGATGCTCCCATTGTCTTTATCGCATCTGCCATCTGTGTTCCGGATGTCTTATAATTCTTTACCGCTGTCGAGATCCCTGCACTGAACATCTCACCAAACTCAAGATCTGACATATCATTATAAGCAGTCTTATAGATTCCATATCCGGATGCGAACAACGATGTCATCTCTTCTGTCGTTGCCTTTGTCGCCTTCGCAGTCAGCCCCGCCATTTCCGTGTACTTTGCCACACCTTCATCTGACAGGCTGGCAATACCAGATTTAATATCATACGAAGCAGCGATAAAATCTGCTTTAGTCGTTCCTGTATAAGTATCAGAAAAAGATTTTGCTGCCTTTTCTAACTTGCTTAAGTCCTTTACACCTAATGATGCAACTTCAGCTAATGCATTTTGTGTATCAAATGTTGCAGTGACAGTTCCCAGGCAGGCTCCTGTAACGGCTGTCCCTACTCCAGTCATCACGGCTCCGACTTTCTGCATCTTTCCAAAGGAATCTGACATACGCTTTACCGCATCCGGCACCTTCTGAGCCGGACCTGGAATCTTTTTTGTCATGTTATCAACAAGGTCAAGGACAAGCGATACCCTGTAAATAGAATCCATGCCCATACGATATTCTCCACTTTTTCTTTACTTTCGTAGCAGTTTCATGTAAAATATAACTGGATATAACCTTTGTGAGTCATGTATATAACATGGCTCTTTTTTATATCTACTTGCCTTCTTGTTGAAAAGCCTGATTGATCGCTGCTGCCATGTCCTCCTGCTTCATTTTTCTTGCAATACGTGCCATTCCGAGCAGGCGGTAGACTTCTTTTATAGAACTTTCCCCCAGATCAGATGGTAATAGCTGATCTGGGAGATAAGTAAATATCATTAATGCTGCCATTTCTATAAAGCTGTCTTCTGTACTCTTTTCTGCCTTATCTATCTGTCTTTCTACATCGTCTACAATCTCTGTACACTCGTTGTCTTCGATAAACCCAGCATGTAGAGTAATTTTTCACCAAGGCTGATGCCCATTGCAGGCCAATCTGAAAGCTTTTCCGAAAGATCTTCTCTCTGTTCTGCACATACATTATCAAGGCAAAAGGCTTTCATCGCTTTTGTACTTGAAGTACTTGCTGTTTTCATATATCGGTCATAGCTTGCGCTCTTCGGCTCTCCAAAGAGAAAGGCATACTCTTTATCCATCTCATCATCCTGAGACAGATTTGTTGTTACGATATATCCGCTCATACCATCTGCTTTTTTTCTCTTACAGAATTCTCTAAACTCTGCCGGATTTTCAGACAATGTCTTTTTTTCCTGTTCTGAATACTCTGTGTTCTGATCTTCTAAATAGTCTCCCATAATAAACTCCTTTTTGACATTTATTTTGATTATTCTGTTGTAATACCACCAAGTGCATATCCTTCTACAGAGACAGTGAGGCTTGTATCTCCCTGTTTTGCAGAAAAGTCTCTTTTATCAAAGGTAACCTGTTTGAGCGTATCTGTATTTGTTGTCGCACCGGAATCGGCATACGATACAACAATGTTTGGGATTACCAGTGAATAAAATCCTTTTTTATTTTTACGGATATAATCGACCAATACCATGTAATCTTCTCGTAACAATGTCAGTTTTACAGAATTTTTTCTTTCTCCGGTTCCATAGCCGCGAATACGGCCGCCTTTTCCATAGATTAATTCTTTTCCTGACTCGTCATTATACGAGATTTCTGTAGGCTCGATTCCTTCACATCCCGTAAGCTTGATCGTGACAGACGACCAGTCAAATACTTTTCCATTGATAATCTGCTTTCGTCCCATCCTTTATCACCCTCTTTAACTATTTGCATTCACCACATAAAAATCTAAATTGATCACGGTTGCATAGCCTCGCGGAACATATCTGATACTGACAGGAATCACTTTCTTTCTTCCCTCGTCTGAGATACTGTCCATATCGATACTGACTTCTCCACTCGATATAATCGTATCCGCCTTCGCTTTATCTACTGGTACCTGAAGATCTTTTTCAACCGCCTTAAGTACCACTTCTTTATCTTCCTGGTCATAATCCATATTTTGGTGCAGTAAAGCACGCTGTGACACCTGACGGACTAATCTATATGCAACACGGATATCTTCTACACATGAAAAATTGCTTGATTCCAGGGCAGTTGTATTCGTTGTCGCTACATACCATCCTTCAAGTCCGGAATACTTTCTGAAGAATACATATCTTCCTTCATCTAATTCCTTTACATATCTTTCGATCCCTTCCGGAAGCAGTTTCAAGATCTTCTCTTCTGATACAGAGACTTCTCCAGGATATGCTGCAGATGTACTTTCTTTTAAACCTGCAAGGATCCCGCTGAACACTCCTGCAAGATTGATATCCTGTACCCTTCCATCTAATCGGGTATAGGTAGCCCACTGTGAACACACTACAACATGACGTCCTTTTATGCTTTTTGCATCTGACAGGATTGCATCTACATATGTCTGTGCATCCTCTCCCTCATTTGCCGCACGCTGTTCACATAAAAAGAAAAGTGGTTTTCTATCTTCCTCTTCCATCTGCTGTGCCAATGCTTCTAATGATGCCCACAATGCTTTTGTGGTTGTCCCGACAATGTGTATCCATTCCATATCTGCCTTATAATTCTTAAATACCGAAACCGCATCAAGGATCGTCTGGTTATTCGCTGACGGAGCAGTTGCTTTAAACGTATAAGTATCTCCCTCTACGTATTTTGTAGATGCCACACTGAATACTAAAGTTATCCCTGAATTAACTAACGTGATCTTGCCAGATAACGGGATTGTCTGTTCCTCACCCCATGTTGTTCCATTGTCTTCTGAAATACTGCAGGTTGCCGCGTTCGCTTCGCCTGAGCTTTCAATCTTTACCACAAGGACAAGATCATTATTCGGATTGCCTTCTGTTGTGATCGTTCCCGTTCCTGTTCCCGTATGTACTGCTTTTCCTACGGTCCCCTGTCTTTCTGCTTTGACTGGTAATGCATGTACCACAGAAGCTCCCATATCGATCGCATCGATACAGGCATCTGCTAACGGTGACTTTCCAAGCTTCTTATAGATCGTATCTGTGCTCATATTCGATGTGATAAGAATAGGCTCATTAGAGACTACACTGGATACGCCTATCTTTCCACTTACACCGGTTCCTATACTATCGCTTATCGCTGTAGTTGTATCATGCAGTACCGGATTTACCTCTGCTAACATTAGCTATCCCTCCCATCTGCAGCTCCTTCCACAAACGATGTCACTGCATTGTCATATTGTTCCTCTGTAATGTATTTTCCCTTTCTCCAGCCAGCATAGAGCAGGATACCGGCATAAATGACCGGATCCGTATTCTTGATTTTGGCCCATTCTTCAACCGCTTTTAAAGTGCTATTCTTTTCACTTACCTGTTCATTGTCTTTCTCTGCGGTATTATCTTTCTTCACTGCCATCTGTTATGTCCTCCTGTTCTCTCTCTATAGTTACCTCTGCCGGTGAGATATCAAAAATCTCCTTCTTGTCTTCATAGATACCATATTGGCATAAAACGATCACCTGTACTGTTACTTTTCCTTTTAAGACGCTGTCTTCCTCATCGACCCAGTCTGTATCAACCGGTGTGACACCGACCCAGTTTCCATCATCATCATAAAAACCTTTCCCAAGATTTGCTAAAAACCCTTCCAGTAATGCCTCTACCGCTTCTTCCGAGTTATCATTGAGCACCACATTGTATATCGTGCTGCATTCATAAAGTTTTCTCCTGACTCTTCCGATGCCCTCTTGGTCTTTATATGTTGTTTTATGCTTGGAACGTACTGGGTGATCACTTGCCCGCAATATGGCTGCAAACTGTGGACCGGTAGCACTTTTCAGCTTTTTCTTCGATGTAAAGATCTTGCCTTTCATGCCTCCGTCTTTCATTGCCTGCTCGATAAACTCTTTTTTTGTCACGATTCCATTACCTCATCGATCATGGACTTGATCTCTTTTTCATCTTCATCTGATACACCAAGATAAGGACGTGCAGGAATGTTTACACTCTTTTTCCTCACTGTCTGCCTTCCTACGTTAAAGACCAGCCACGGAGCTGATTTCGCAGATATAGGTCCTCCAAACTGATGAATCGCTGCATACACAGTATTGGTTCCCACTTCTACTCCAGAAGCAGATGACCTTACATTGATCGAATTCCTCAGTCTCCCACTGTCAACCAATGTCTTTCCTCCACCAGAGGCTCTTATGGACTTTGGCCAAGCATTGCCATCCGGACTTTTTCCGGAATCAAAGCGGTCTAATGTACCAGTTCTTAATATCTCACCCATCGCCTGGCTGATACCCTTTGGATCTATGTCAGATAATTGTTTCAGTTTTTGATAGATCTCATCTAACTGACCTTCTGTCCTTACCCTGATCGATGTCATCACATACCTCTCATACTCTCTCTGCTAAATATACGTTCTGCAGAATGCATCCGGAATCCATCCGCAGATTGCCGATTCTCTGAATCATCGGCGATTCCTAGGCTGGCTATACCTTTCGCTACCTTATCAAGCCAGGATACCGCAGCATTATAACGGTTTAGATACGTTTTTTCTCTATCACTCTCATCGATTCCGGCTCTCGATACCAGGTTATATACAGCGATATCCTTTGCGTACTTTGTTATGACCCGCGGAGGTGCCGCAAGAGGAACACGGTATCTCTTCGCAAGATAACCGTCTATTTCTGCACAGGCATCCTGTATCGCTTCTTCGCAATATTCTGAGATTTTTTCCTCCCGGACCTTTTCATCTTCGATATATTCCTCACCTGCTATGATGTCCTGCATCCCTTCTTTTAACAGAGAGAGCACTTCTTTCTTTGTACAATACATTATGCTTTTGTACCAGTAGAGCCGAATGCCATCTGCCAGAAACCATATCCTGCATTCGAACGCCCTTCTGCCCCATAGATATACTCGTTTCTCATAAAGACATTATCATCGGTTTCTTTGTCCTTATTCACAAAGACGATCTTCTTTCTCTCCTGGTAGATAAACGGCTTTAAGAATCTCCTGTTATCCACTAAAAACCAGTAAGACTCTTTGTCCGACAGTTCTGTTGATACCATTAACTTCGCTGTCCCCCTCAAAATGTTTGAACTGCCATCAACAAATTCTGCTTCAAGGATCTTTCTGCCTTCTTCTTCAAGTGCCGGAGATACGATAAGAAGATTTGGGACAATACCAAGGCTTTTTCCCTGGTCTCCGGTAAGCATCATCATGTTTTTTCTTGCCTCGGAATAACTTTCCGATGATAATTTCTTATCTCCAAGATTGCTGGCTGCTGTTCCTCCATCCTTTCCTGATGCATGGTCTTTTGCAAAAAATGCCTTACCGTCATAACATTCCTCAGTAAATCCATTTTTTAACGCTTCAAATACAAGCTGTTCTGGATGTCTTGCCGCACTCTCTCCCATAAAGCGCATCAATGGGGTATATACGCCATACTGGTCATCCTCGATCTCTGACCGGTTGACACTCACTGTCATCTCAAAATTTTTGTTCTTGATCGAATAGTCATACTGAGAAAGATTCTGAATCTCTCTGTCACCGATCCATTCTTTCATGTTCGGGATCTGGCCTAACCATGAATAATGCTGTTCAGAAGTTGCTGACGGTACAACAGTCGCAATCTCCGGATAGTTTACTTCTACTCCTTCAAAGCCCTGATTGAACGCCATGGAAAATCCGGTTCTAAGGCCTGCTATATTTTGTGCATTGATAATCATCTTCCTTGTCCTCCTATTGCTCTACACAAGAAATGCCGCTGCTGACATATCCACGATAACTCCATCTTCTTTTACCGCAAGAATGATCCCTGCGACCGAAGAACCAGCAGCCGTCTTTGTGACCGTCGCTTTATCTGCCACATAGCACTTCTGTAATACATCTGTCTTTTTGATTGTCCCATCATTTTTTAAAAGATACGGGACTCTGTTCACTACTGCAATCTCTACACCGGCTGCACCAGTACTATTATCTATCAATGTTTCCACTACACCTGCTACAGTCAGATTTTCTGCTTTGGAAGCTGCCACCGCATAACCACTGCTATTCACAGCTACGATATCTCCTGGCAGCAGCATCGTCCCCGCTGCTACCGGGATAACTGCCTGTGCTCCTAATACTCTTCTGCTCATCGCTTACTCCTTTCCTAATCCCTTTTTGATCTCTTCCTCTGTAAATCCCATTGATTTAAGGACCTTTACTACACTATCTTCTTCCTTAATCGGAGGATTTTTGTCATCTTTAAGATCGAGCTTTCCAACTGGAACTACCTGCGGTGCTTTGTCTACGAATTTAGAAAATCCCTCAAGATCTTTCAATGCATAATCCTGTGCCCACTCTTTCTGTGCTGCAGAGATCTTTCCTGCCTTCAGTGCGAGTTCTACCGCTTCATCTGCTTCTTTTTTCGCCAGTTTTTCTTTTAATACCTTTACTTCTGTTTTGATACTCTCTCCTACATTTTTCAGTTCCATGATACTTGCTGCTACATCCTCTGTCTTTGCTTCTCCTTTGAGTCCTAACAGAGAGGTGATGGTATCCAGTTTTAAACTTTCCTCCTCTGTCTCATCCTGCTTCTTTTTGACTGCTTCCAACGCCTGTCTTACTTCCTCCTCTGTTGCGGTCTCTTCCAGACCTAACAATTTTGCGATCTCACTTAATTCCATTCTGATTTCTCCTTCCTCAGGTATCCCTTTATTTACTATTGCGAACATCCCGTCTATTGCCGGGGTATTCGTTAATGCTGCTGAATGTAATGCAACAGCTTTCTTATCATTCTTACGGACAAGGACTACTGGCGAAAGATACCGGTATTCTTTATTTGCAAGATACTCTTTTGCTTTCAGAGTCCACTCCACTTTCGCAAGTATCGCATCTTTCCCTTTCGTGAGTTCTTTGACCCAGCCAGCGGCCGGTGCCTGCACATCTTTCAATGTCTGATGTTCATAATCGATGACAAGATCCAATGCCCGTTCTTTGAATTGTCTCTGAATCAGATCAAATGATTCATCATCTACGATAAAATCTCCTTTTTGTGAATGTACTTCCCCCAATGGTAAAAGTTTAATCTCCACTGGGGCTTTTATCAGTTCTGCACTCTCAGAAGTACATACAATCACTTCATACAATATCCTTCACCTCTCACACCCTCTACAATAGCGTTATCACGCGTAATAACGCTATTCTTTTCGCTTACTCTGGCATTTCCTCACCTGTTGGTTTAAACCCGTTTAAAAGGCTGTCTCGTCCTAATCAACCCACGGCCATCTTTCTTCCTCAAAAACTTCCTTTATACCTGGGTCAAACGAAGAGGTATCTGGCTCCCAGGCATCTTTTCCTGGATTATTCCGGAACCCCTTATCCGGCCTTATCGATCCTACACTTCCATCTGTTACTGAAGATGGGGGTTCTTCTTCTACTTTCAATCCTCTTTCCTGTATCTGCCTCTCAGAAAGACTCTTTACCGTACAGCGGCATCCGTATCCATTTGGTGGAAACCATTCGTCCCATACCGGATCATCTGCCCGGAATACTTTTCCATTCATCATCTCATGTTCCGGCCGCACTTTTTCGTCTCCAACAGTACAGTACTGCCAGTAAGGTCTCAGCCTCCTTACGGTTGGATCACTCATCGATTTATAATGTCCGGCATTATATGCAGACTGCAGGTTTGTAGAAAAGATCGTGGACGCTCTGTATGCCTTTTTCCCTGTATACCCTTTTTCCTCTAAGAACGTATCCATCCTTTTCTTAAAATCATGAAGGGTTGTTCCTTCTTCTACGGCCTGTGTCACTGCATTTAAAAACTCCTGAAGGACTTCGGCTTCTGTAAACCTCGCTACCGTAAATGCTTTTGCTTTACTCTTTCCCCGGAGTTTCTCATACTCCTTTTTTGTCACGACCTTCTTCTGTAACAGGAACTTTAAGGCATCCTGAAATATAAAGTCTTTTGCCTGCCCATAGATCATTGCATCACTGTCCTTCCTGCCATTTCTGACAAACAGACCGCCTCATCAAGCAAAGACTCTAATTTATCTGAACGCATCTGTTCAAACAGTTTTTTGACAATTTTTTTGTCATTCAGCTTCTCTTTAAGTTTCTCTAAACTGCCCTGCTGTTCCACAAACTCTGCTAACTTATCGAACATCCCGCGAAAGATCCCGTCAGAATACTGCATCATCTGCTGTGCCATCCCATCCACGATCTCCTGTGCATCTTCCGTCAACATATTTTTAAGCCCTTTCAGCTCTGTCTGTTTCTCTTCTCCAAGCTGATGTGTCCTTGTCACCATGTTTGGTCTTAATATCTCCTCTCCATCGTCTGGTGCCGGGATACCAAATTTCTTATAGATATGTGCGATAGGTATCTCTAATCCCATATCACAGGCAAGTATCTTATATACTTCCGCTACTTCTTTCAGGTCCTCCGCTTCCCTGGTATCAAATACAAGGATCGGTACCTCTGCATCCGGTCCGAAGTTATACTCTACCAGTGGTTTTATAATGTCCCTTCGGATCGTAACAGCAAGGCTCTTTGCATCCGCGACTGTCAGGTCATGACGGACATCATTATGCGTCTTACTCTGTGCATAGCTTCCGCCACCGGAATCCGATGTCAATGTCTGCCCTAATACCGCTTTTGAGATCTGTTCATCACAATATCTTGCCAGGCCTTCATATGCTGTTGTACTTGTTGTCTTGTTGCTCTCGATAAATTCAATGATCGTACTTGATGGTATGATACCTGCTGCATCTGTACCCAGAGAGATCAATGCTTCTTCTAACTGCTTCTTGTCATCTTCCGATGCTGAAGGGTCATACTTTCCTAACCGCAGCGGCATCCCAAACACTTCACAAAAAGAGATCCAGTCCTTGATATCATAATTTTTAAACAGATACATCCAAGCAATCACTCTCAGCAGCCCGCACCGGCTCTCATGTCCTGACCTTGCTTTGTAACGATGTACAACAAACTTATTTTCTGGGAGAGGGATCCCTTCCGGATGTTCCCTCGTCATTATCAGCATCTCATCTGTCCGGTAATCCCAGCAGAGTTTTTTCGAGTGGATATACTCCAGATTATCGATCACATTGCGACCTTCCTCGTTTACATCCCACTCGATCTCCATGATCGATATCCCTTTTCCGATCGCATCGAGCATATCGATCAATTTACTGTCAAAATCCTCGATCCCAGATAAAGTATCTGCAACAAATGCTGCGATCTCTTCATCTTCTTCTGATTCTGAAAATGGCTGTATCTCATAATCCAGACCGGTCACAGCAAGCTTTCGTGTCTGTAACTGTGCAAACAGATGGGTATCCTTTTCTTCCATCTCCTCAAACAATTCCATCTGGCTTCGGATATTCCCTTCATCAGCCTGTCGAAATATCCTTGCCAATCGGCGCGGTGTTAATCCCTCAGAAGGATATTCACTATATTTATCATTCGCATCTCCGGCTGCGACCCGCACCCGGATAGGAGACTTCTTTTTATTATCTGCAGCAGGTCTCCACTCCTGTGTCCCCTGCTGCAGTTTCCCTTTCTTCTTTTTCTTCTTTGCCATTTTAATATGCTCCCTGTTTCATACGGAGCGAACGTCTTCGAACGCTCTGGTATTCAATCTTCGTACCGGCTGCTTTTACAGCCTGGGCAAGAGTAACTGCCATATGGAGCCCGTCTGGGGCATCATCATTTTTACCCATCGGGAACTCTTCAAGCTGTTTTAGCAGAGCTTTGTGTTCACGATTGAACTTTATATACTTATTTTTGATCATTGGCTGCAGGGATTCGATACGCAGTACTTTGTTCACACTGGACTGTATCTCTTCGATCGGGAGATACTCTCCTGCTTCTGCCGATCTCTTAGCCATGACTTCCTTGAAATAATACTGAAACTGTACCGTCTCCACTCCAAATTTGAAAAAACCTTTCTTATCATCCCGTTTCAATCTCCGATTCATTTCAAAGATATCCTCAATGATCACATCTGGTTTTCTCTTCTCAACAGAAGCATCTGCCACATACATATATCCTGTGTTCAAATCTACTGCCAGATTAATAATCGAACTGGTATCTGACCTTTTATTCTTGCCAAGTGATGGGTCATTTGCCCCGATAAAGATAAACTCTGGACTTGAAAAATCAAGAAGTTCCGGGTCATAATAATCAAACCATTCCGGATTAAATGTGGCATTATCCGGGTCAATCGGGTCATTCTGCAGTTCAGAATTAAAGGAAGCTTGTCCTTCCGAGATCTTGATCTCCATCAAGTCATAATAAGAGAGTTTCTCTTCCCAAAGTACTTCGGTACCAAGCAGCATATCTTCCTCATGCTCTTCATAGAACTTTCTGGCATGTGCTTCATGCTCTTCATCAAAAAGGTTTGTGTAGATGCTCTCCCACTGATCCCACAGTTTTGTGTTCACTGCGTCTGAGATAACTGCCCTGTACTTTTTCGCCTTATAACGCGGATTCTGAAGCACATTACTGAGCAGGGAATCATAATGTAGGATCGTTCCGATATACATGATGTCTGTATAAGTGTCTCCTGCCTTTGAGACCGCCTTCTCAAACCAGCTTTTTAACTTCCTTCTCTGCTCTGGAGTGTTTACATTCTCATCGTTCTCGATATCATCCAGTACAATGAGGTCTGGTCTCCAATTCCGGTGTCTTCGTCCTCTGACTTTCTTACCCGAACCGATCGCTTCTACCTTAATGTTTGTCGATGTCACAAGAACACCTGTCCTCCATGCCTTGTCGCCTTTCAGACTGCCAAAATCCATGATGATGTTCGCGTTCTCCTCCAGCTCCATCTTGATATCTTCAAGAAATCCCTCTGCCTGCTCAGAAGAATCTGACAAGATGATGATATAGTGCTTATATCCATAAAGGATCGCATGAAGGTCATCCTTAAAAGTGAAGTTCGTTGACTTTGCATGTCCCCTTGGAGCCGCCGTGACATTCCTTGACCCTTTCATCCGTGAAATCGTCTTTGCTTCCGACAACGGATTAAGGTCTTTCATCACTCCCTTCTCCCATATCTCATCGAGTTCCTCATGAAAATGAGGAGACTTTCTGATAAAATAATGTGGAAGGTAGGCTCTCCCAAAATAGGATAGGTCAAACGCTGCCAGTTCTTTCCGGAGTCCATGTTCGCCCATTACAGGCTCACCATTTTTATAACGCCTGTTCAATCCTTTGCGTTCTTCTACATGGTTCGTGCCTCTTAAGACATACTCCTCAAAGAGTCTTGTCTGGTACTCTTCATTATTCTTGATATCCGTATCCTCTTCTTCCTCCAGTTCTCGGAGCCAGGCATCAATATCAATCATCCTGCACCATCCTGTCTTTTGCCCTCATCAAAATAGTCTTTAACATCTGTACGGATTCCTCATCCTGCTTGATCACTTTCATCATGTCAGCCTCCAGTTCTTTAAAAGCGATATCGGCCTTTTTCCGCATATCCTGTTTTACCCTGTCTTTATATGCCTTTGTCCGTGAAAGAGAAGCAATCAGCCTTCCCGCCTTATCAAGAGGTATCGTATCCCACTCTTCCTCTGCAGAAGCCATCCGGTTTACAAGGCCATTCATCGCAAGCAGGATAGCACCTTCGGTATAATCCGAATCCGGATTTTCTTTAATCACCTGTACGAGCTTTTCCGTCTGTACCTGCGCTTCCATCAATCTCTGTGCTGCACTGTTGTTTCTCTGTGCATATCTGCCTACCGAAGACTTTGATATCTCATATCCTTCTTCTTTTAAATAGTTACTGATATCCAGATAAGTGTTTGACGTATCAAGGAGCAACGCATCTACTTTCACACGGAGCTCTGCCGGGAGTTCTGTGATCTTCGATGATATCCTGTTTCTTGTCCTTTTTTCTCCCATCAGATATCAACTCCGTTATCCTCGATCGTCCCCTCCGCCAGATCCACTCCAAGCTTTGTCAGCTTTATCACCGCATCATCGACATAGGCTGTGTACGCTTTCACTTTTTCATCTACAAACTCGATGTAGCCTGCTTCCTCAAGATAATCAAGATATTTTCCCAGATCAGGTGAAACGATCATTCCGGAGGACATCAGTGCGTTTGCAATCTGCCTGACGATCGCCTTATTATTAAAACCTTTCACTAAGGAACGGATAATGTATCCTCTCACCGCTTTATTTCTAAGTGCCTGATTTTTTTCTTCCTGGTTCATCTTTTCACCTCTCTCCCTTTTCTGTCAAAAGCTTGTCTATCTTTTTGTCAATGCCATTCATACTGTCTTCTACACGGTTCATACTCCGGAAGAAATCCTCTCTCAATACAAAGACAGTCGGCATCTCTGACTTCATGTCGTTCACTTTCTGTTTGATACGCTCGATATCCTGCATTGTCTTTTCTTCCAGCTTATCTATCCGTTCCGTTACCTTCTTATCATTCTGATCTATCTTTTCCTGTATCTCCTTGTTCCCAGCAGCGATATCTTCCTTGATCTTTTCGTTCGCTTTTCCCATATCTGCGAACCAGTTTTTGATAAAATATGAGATGAGCCCTAACGCAAGGGTGATAACTCCTGCCATGACATCGGCAAAGGTAATCGTATAGCCCATCCCTCTATCCTTTCTTAAACATCCGTTCTGTCAGTTCTTTCAAGTCATCCCAGCCACCCATTGCGATCTTTGCCACAACGAAGCTGAGTAACATTACTGCAACTACCAGATACCATGTGATTGTGATCTTCTTATAAGCAGCATAGCCTAAGAAAATAAGCGGTGTTAAGCATAGTGCTACGACATAGCACACCAGCTTTGTCGGTGCTCTTTTCAATGCAGGTACTACTTTCAACGCCTCCGTTACCAATGATGTGAAGAACGCACACACACTCACGATACACATAAGCCAGGCTACGACCATCGTTGCATTTTCCACTCCTGCTCTTGTCATGATATCGACCACATCTGTTACTGTCATTTTTCATCCCTCCTGTAAACATAAAAAAATAAGCCTGTATCAAAATACAGGCTTATTTTAAAAGACTTCTATACAACCTTTTAGTGATAGAAGTACCGTATGATATTTATTATTTTTGACAAAAAAAATGAGAATTTCCCCTTGAAAAGCACGTAAAAACGTGCTATAATATAATCACATTAAAGGAAAGGAGTTGAAAAATTGTTAGATAAGATACTTGAAAATCTCATCAAGTACTTAACCATCATACATCTGGTACTGGCAATACTTAAAGATTTAGATGACTAAGCACTTACCGGGGGAGAGAACCTCTTCCCTGGGTCCCATGAGATTTTCTATCCTTATCATAACATAAAGCAATATGAAATACAAAAAAGAACTATCGACAATCGCAGTACCTGTGCTACTTCTTGTCTTTTTCTACACGAAATATCACAAGTTTGATGTGCTTGATATCTGTATCATTGCCCTCATCCTTTTATATCTGTTCGTGACGATCTGCAAAAGGAGGGGTGAAAAGTGAAACTTCGTGAGATAAGAAAAGAGCAGGGACTTTCTGTCCCTGCCCTGTCACAACTATCTGGGGTACCCAGACGAACTATACAAGATCTTGAAAAACGAGAAGATGGAAGAATGTCTACCTTCATTAAGTTAGCCGATGCTCTCCATGTTACTCTGGATGAGCTTTGCCGTTAGACAGATATTCCTCTATCGTGATCTGTCCAGGATATGGGGCATCTTTTAAGATGTTCCATATCTGCTGGATCGTCAGTCCATACTTCCTGGCAAGTTCTTTGGCGTTGGATCCATCATATTCCCTCTTGATTCTCCGATTTCTTGCTTTCATCACAATACTCTCCGGTTTAGGAAAGTACAGTTCATCCCCTTCTGCATATGTACCCAGTTCTACAAATTTCCGTATCCCTATCATAGAGATGACCGGATGGTACTTCTCATTGATATCTTCCAATCTTGTCTCGTCTATCAATTCATTCAATAACTTTGGATCCATCAAAACATCCTTTCTGCTATGCCTTCTTTGTATATTTTAAATTGATCCAGCCAGCCCCACTCTTTAATCTTCCCCAGCATCCGCTCTCTTTTACGATGGTATACTTCTTTTTATGCCCCTTACTTTCATTTATGCTCCCTGCGATCTTGTACTTCGTTCCGGCACCCTTTCTGATATTCAGATGGTCACATGTAGTAACAACGGTATAGGGAGTAAACTTTTCTGTTGCTGGCTTTAATGCCGGAGCGGCTGCATCCGCTGCTGTTTCTTTCGCGGTATCTGCTGCCTTTTCCCCCATCGCAAGAACAGAGGCAAGGATCCGCAAAATCTGTCCGCCATAATCCTTTCCTGCACTCCATCCGTTTTTCTTCGGATTCTCCTGTATCCCAAGGATATCAACGTATGGAATACAGCCTCTTTCTACGAGATGGAATCTTGGGTCAACACATTTCTGTGCTAACTCCTTTTTATTGGCATATGCCTTTAAATGCTGTATCTGCGCCCTTATTCCAATCTGAGCCGTCTTAAATGAGCTTCCTTTCATCCCATTCTTTGTCACACCCATACCACAGAAATTGTTCTGCGATAAGGTAACGGCACTTCCTTTAAACGTAAAATTTCCGGTTTCCAAACAACTTTGTGCAAATGCGATGTCTCCACGTATCCCTTCCGCTTTTCCCTCAGAGATATAATATTTGATCATTTCTAATACTTTCTCTGAAACTTTTGGATTCTTCTTTCTGATATATGCTTTCATCTGCGCGGCAGTTGCCTGGCAGCTTCCTTCAATCTTTGTTCCGTTCTGTCCAGATATCAGCTCTTTAAACTCTTTCCATGTGTGTTTGCCCTTATTTAAAACAAATGGAGCCGGACACATTTTTCCGGTCACATCATAATGTCTTATCACGTTTGCCGCTGGGATCTTATATTTGTCCATGAGCATCTTCACGAGTTCTGCTGATGCTTCTACAGTAGCATCTGCGAAATACCAGTCCGTACTATTATCTGCACGGCTTCCTTTTGTCCTGCAGCATAATTCAACACCAATCGAATTCGAATTTCTACATGTCTTATGTTTATATCCAGATTTACTTCCACAGTGCCATGCAATATCTTTATCTGCAACACACTGCCAGATTTCCCCTTTATGTCCAACAAAATAATGTGCCGAGGCTCCGACATACTTACTTGCAAAATATCTGCAGTTTGCTTCTGCTCCACCAGTATCTCCTACATAATGTATCACAATGTATTTGACCCTGCTGATATTTCCTTTATTTCTATTGTAGCTTGTCAGCTTCTTATTGATCACAAGTCCCATCGCTGATCCCTTCCTTTCCATGATAACCCATTGTATCCGGGTCGATCAGTTCGAGCATATCTTCTCTGTCCTCTTCCTTCAGTGACTCCATGCTGTTACATGCCTTTTCCACTTCTTCTGTTGTCAGTTCCCTGGTTGCTTCACTTTTTAATCGTTCTTCCATTTAACGTTTCTCCTTGTCATACTCCAGACCGATACTCGTCTTCTTCTCTACAAAAACCGCCTCACGAATCCTTTTTAATGTTTCATCCAGGCAATCTTCCGGCAGGAAAGATCTGATCAGTTCTGCATTTTTAATTTTATAGATATAATAAAGTTCCACATCAAGATCCGTATCCCTGTCAATATCAAAGACCGCGCAAAGCGTTTCTTTATCCTTTACGAAATCTCCCTTTAACTTCTTCAGTAATACCTTGACCTGTTTTTCATCTGGTGCCAGCGGCATTTCCTGTAAAAATTCCTTAAGTCCGATCTCAAAAGTATAGTCCTCATTAAAAACTGCCTTGAGCATCTTCTCAAATTTCGTGTCACATTTATATTTTGTCTCTGTTACTTCTTTTACTTTTGTGTTCCACACTCCTTCGCCGATAGTCTCTTTTAGCTTATCCGGATTGAGAATATCAAGGCTCATGCTATCTGTTACCGTAACACTGCCCGATGGACCATAGTATTTTAAAGAGCGGACATTATGGTCTTCCATATCCACAGCAGCTCTTGCCTGGATCTCTGCCTTGATCGCGTTCAACTCTTCTCTTTTTTCTTTTGCATCCATATCAATCTGGACCCATAACCCAACAAGATCCGGGGTTGTCATCTGTTCAATACTCATTGCCATCATGCTTCCTCCTTTAACATCTCATATGCTCTTTTTGCACAGGCAAGGCAGATCCCTCTTCCATATAACTTCTTTATATTTTCTGTAGACTTACAAAAAATACATTTCTCTTTATATGGACGGATAATGATCCTCCCACCCTCTTCTTCTACGACCATTGGGTCCTTTCCTTCTAATCCCAGATCACGTCTCATTGCGACTGGAATACAAATGGAACCATGACTTGTCATCTTTTTGTATCCTATCATGTATTACTCCTTTCTAGGCATTCAGAATATCCTTGATGTACTCATATTGCTCGCCTAACGTGTAGGTAGCTCTGCCTTCCTCCTTCAATTTGTCACTGAACTCCTTGAGTCGGATGGCCAGTTTCAGCGTCTTTGCAACTCCGACTGCTTCAGGAGAAGCCCGTAGGTGCTGATCTGTCTGTCCAAGCATGAAACTGATCGCCCGGTGAAGATAGATGTCCCAACCATAATACCCGGGCTCCCTGCCATTCCACTCTGTCATAGCTTCCTCAATATACTTCTTTCTGTTCATCCTCGGTTTGTCCGGTGGGATGACTCCCTCTTTCTGAAGCTGTTTCTTAATCCTTGCGTTCATGGCTTTTTGTGCCTTAGTCATCTTCTTCGCCATGCGCCACCTCCTCACTATTGTATTTAATCTTACCCATTTTAAGCTGTTCTTCCAGGCTGTTCATGCTCTCAAGATAGATATCAAGGAGATTGTTCTTGACATCTTCCATGTCCATTCTTCTCGCTATCGCTGCCTGTCCTACCAGTATCTGAAGATAGCCAGCCAAAGCGGCAAGTTCCACTATGCTGACGTTCTCCATCTTGCAGCGGAGGTCATCATCCCTGACTGTTATCGTCAGCCTACAATCCTTCACCCTTTTTCTCCTTTCTGGCAGCCATACTCTTCAATGCTTCGATCAGTTTCGAACACTGCTGATAATTCAGCCATTCTACACAACTGACTGCAAACATCTTTTTACATAATCCATTTACTCTTGCTGCTTTATCCCAGCCAAGTTCCTGTGCCAGCTTATATATCTTTTTCCGCTGGCGGACTGTCGAAGGATTCCCTGCATTATATCTTTCCTGCTTCCCTTTTGCTGCACTTCTGGCACTATCCTTCATATCTAAAAGAACCCGTATACAGGTGTTTAATTCCCTGACATTCAATTCCCGGATACTCTCTTTCCCTGTATGGGCCAGTACCAGCAAATGCAGTTCCTCCCCTGTTAGTTTTAACTCTGGACTCTTTGCGATGCCCCACAGTTTTGTGATATAACTTTTCGTCTCTTTTTTTGGCACTTGACCACCCCTTCACTTTATCGCCCCTTAAGCCCGATGTCCTTAAGGGGCATGGCTGCTAAAACATCATCATGCTGGAGGCTTCCCCGACTACCTTAAGAGTGATCTGAGTTTTCCCACTCTCTTTTAAAACTCGCAGTACATTATTAAGCGTACGATCCAACAGGCGGAAACAGCCATTACTATGATTTGTCGCTCTGCTGAGTAATTCTCCCATTGCTGCCTGATCGATGTCATACCCTTCCAGATATTCTGTCACTTCACTCTGGCTCAATCCCTTAAACTTGTAGTAAAAATCCATCCGATTAGCAAAACGTGTGAGATTACCTTTCAGCTCTGATTCCAGGCGTGGCTCCCCGGCGATTACGATACCTACTGTACTCTGGTCATAGATAGCACGCAGTATCTCCATCTTCTTCTGCGTATATTTATTGATAAGCTTGTCTGCTTCATCTATGATGAGCAGATAGCCCTGGTTCACGTTAAAAAAATCTCTTATACGGTTTACACGGCTCCAGATGGTTCCTGCAGCCTTCGGCATACCCAGTTCCTTTTCGATCGCCTCCACAAGATCACGGCAAGCCATCGTATCATCACACTCGATATATGCCACTCTTGGTAACTGTGCATATTTCTTCAGTGTGTGCGTCTTTCCCTGTCCGGACTTTCCAACGATGATACCCAAAGCACTATACTCCTGGCAGGCCTGGCATACACCGATGGTCTGCACAAAGTCCCTGCTCTCAAAGTATTCCATCTTTGCCTTCAGCTTTGCACGTTTTTCTTTCCCAGGGTCTGCCGCAACACCTTCTATACCACCTGTTTTCATTAAAAACTCCTTGATCTTCTTTTCAAGTTCTGCCGGGTCTGATGCATATCTCCCATTAAGATACTGGCTTAATGCAGATCGGGAATAATTCATGTGCATCGCTGCCTCTGCCTTTGACATCTTCAATTCTTTCAGACGCTCTGTCATCTGCTGTGCTAATGTCTTTTCTACGATATAGGTCTTGCTTTCCAATGCTTCCATTCTATAACCTTCCTTTCTACTCTTTCTAATTGATTGCTCTTAATTTTTTTAAGGCATTCTCTGCCTTATTACTTATATAACTGCTTTCTTTCTGCTCTGTTTCTTTTGGTCCCCGAAACCCTTCTCTGTATGTCCGATCTGCTGGCATCTGGACGATATCCCCTTTTTTCTTCTTTTTACCCTTCATCAGATCAATACCGCCTATCGTGTCACTAAATCCGATATACTGTTCATTGATCTGTTCAAACGGTATCCGAGCCTCTTCCAACCTTTCCTGGTCTCTCTTTTTCTGACGCTTTTGCATCTTCAGATGTTCCTCAAGAGCCTTCTGCGGTACCTTTGGAGCTATCTGCAGCAGTTCCTGGCAGTAGGCTTCACAGACATTCCTGCCATTTTCGTCAAACACGTACAATGTACTCATGTCATTCGGGTCATACTTGACATCCACTTTTCTTCCGATGTAATCGCAGAGCTCGTCAGAGCGGTACTCATGATTCCAGCGGACAATCCCAATATTCCTAACATAGACTTTTTCTTCCTTCATCATCAGTACGGTTGCATATGACTTTGGTGGTGCCGGCTTAAAGTATCTTTCTTCGTTTATAAAGCAGTCATAGGGTGTCTTATATTTTTCCCCGGCTTTCTTTAATCCTCCATGCTCTTTGTGCATATAGACCTCTGTCAGCCATCTCGTCCATTCTCCGTAGAATTCTTCCATCGTCAGCAGCTCCCCGTTATCACACATCTTTTGAATATCCTTATTCACCTTGTCTGATGTCTTTGAGCCTGTCAATGTTCCTGTGTAACTTGTAAACCACTTTGTAAAATCGTTGCACACAATACGGAAGAATCGTTCAATCTGTCCTTTGCTCCACGCTTCATATGGCAATGCCCTGTGGTAATCCTTAATACCGATGGCTTTATAAAAGCCCTTTGCCGTATCATCAAAATCCATGCCACTTCTATCATTCCTGTTACGTCCCGTCATCGTCTTTGCTGTATAATCCTTACCATTATCTATATAGATGTACTCCGGAATGCCTCCCGGTTCCGAGTACATCATCTTCAGTAAGGACTGTTTTAAGACATCACTGTTCGCATTTTTACAAATGACATCTCCCATGATTGCCCGGCTCCTCAGATCGATCCATGCCGCCAAATGTGGCTTGATTGGGATGACCTTGCCATTCGGCTGCTTATACGCAACCCAACAATCAAACGTATGCTCATCACCCATGACAATCTGCATGACCTTAAGTTTGCTTGTATCCCGGCTTCCCTTGACCATAACCTTATTTTTATACTCCCGGCTTCCTTTAGATGCCAGAAACCAGGCATTCCGCATGTTCTCATCATTCATGAGATAATTAATATATCTAGTCACCGTCTGGTAGGATGGTATCTTCTCCCACTTGTTGATATTTGCAATGGCTCTCAGCTTCTCATAGAGCATCTCACGGGTTCCAAGATTGGCGGCAAAATCTTTGTCGAACCATATGTTCTTTATTACCTGTTTGACTTCCGGCTTAATGCTCGGAAATGTACCTGTCTCTTTGGGTTTCCTGCAAAGACACAGAACTTTAAAAAACTCAAAACCGACACCCGTCTCTTTTTGTAGTTTATCAGCCCAGGCACAGGCTTCGTTATATGCTTTTACATATCTATACAGCGTCCTTTTTCCTGTCTCAAGGTGTTCCTGTGCATACTGCTCTGCATATGTCGTTTTATTTCGTCCATTGTATTGAAGAAACTCCCTAATCACATTGCCGAGCTCCATGCCCTTGTACCATTGCTCTCTGTAGTTTTCAATGTACCAATCCACATCCGCCTCGACATACCATGGGGCTTCTGCTTCCGGCTTTGCCTCATCTTCCGGGGAAATCGTTCCGGAAAGCTCTTTCAGCTTCGCCCGTTCCTTCCATGCGTTCCTTGCTTTCTTGGAGAGAGATGCAACCGCTACCAGTACCGCGTCCTTCCCTCCGTTCTCTGACTTCTCAGTCATTGTGTCGAACTTGTCTGGATTCCGTGTTATACGCTTCACCATTGTGTTGTATTTCACTCCTTCGAGCTCTGCAGCCTCAATCAATGTGACATATTCAGCCAAACCTCTCACCTCCTTCATGCTGCTATTTCAATGTCTAGAATCCTTGAAATATCCCCAAGGTATTTCTTTCCACTACGCTCACCGCACAGGATTTTGTGTAGATACTGCTTATTGCATCCAATCAAAGCAGCAAGCTCGACCTGAGTCATACCCTTATCAATAAGCTTTTTCTTCACTTGCTTCCCGAAGGCAGTCAGCTGCTTCTCTTTCATCTACTCACCTCACTGTCGTTTTCATACCGTTGTTCTGGTATAAGATAACTTATAATTCTTTTGAGATTACTCTCTGCTTCGGCTTGCCTAGAACCTTCTTCAAGGACATCCTGCTTACAATCGTAAGGGAATCTGTCAGGTTCTTCACCACAAGCCAATTGTCTGGGTTTAATCCATGCGCTTTCATTATCTTCTTCTGTTCCAGTGTTGGAACCCTTCCATTCTTCATCAGATATTCACCTCCCCGTTCTCGTCTATGATTTTGTCAATTATAGGAGCTTCTTCGGATAGAGCAATAGCTCTTCTGTCATATTCTCTCTGTCTATTTTCTCTCATCAAATGTTCTTCTAACGCCTTCAGAGTGACTTCTACTCTCTCTAGGGCGTTTTCTTCAGAGTCATCATGCTCCTTTTCTATTTCTTTCATCATTCTTAAAGCTTTCTTTTCTATTTCAATCCGTGTCTCAAAGCTCTCGCCTGTTAGTTCAATAGTGATATGTATCTGCATCTTGTACCTCCTTCATTGCTTTTAAATAGTTTCAACTTCCTGTCCCTGATATTAGTATGACATAATGTAGAAATTTTTAATGTCTTCTATTTCATAACCTGAAAGTTATAGTATTTTTTTCTCTGTATGTTCTGATCCGAACGATGTGCCAATATTTTCCGAAGAACTTCGGTTGTGAATTTTTGAAATGCTTGTTATAATTATTGGGTTACAAGTAACCCCCTTGCAAGGATAGTATATCTCCGTATCCGAAGAAAGTCAATATATTTTTTCGTATTCAGAGAATATTTTCCGTATTCAGAGAAAGAGAGGTTTATATGTCAATTAATATGGAATGTATTGGTACAAGAATAAAAAAAAGAAGAAAAGAGCTCCAACTTACTCAAACAGATATTAAAAAAATTTGTGGAATCTCATCTGGTTCATTAAGCGAAATTGAAAATGGTAATCGCACACCATCTATTATCATTTTCTATGAATTATCACGAGCATTAAAATGTTCAATGGATTGGTTAGTAACAGGAGTTTCTTCGAATACAGAGAACACCTTTTTCTCCTCATCCGAAGAAATTCTTTTTAAAGGTTTTAGGCAACTTGGTCGAGATGATCAAGATGAAATCATGGGACTCCTTGAATTAAAACTTCGTAAAATAAAAAGAGACAACGAAAAAATGGCAAGATCGTCCAATTCAAAGATAGACGAACATAATGAAAAGTTAGCCTGATTTTTATAAAATTTATGGGTTACTTATAACCCATAATCTTCAAAAATATGTCACTTTGCTCATAATGGAATTATTTCATAAAAAAGTACAGAATAGCCCCATTTTAAGCCAAAGTGACAAGCCTTTTAATTTGGTTCCATTTTGTCACTTTGCTTCGGTCGATTTTTCGCACCTAATTAGCCAAACAAATAACGCTCTTAAAACAAAGCGTTATTTCGTGAAAAGCCTTATATTTACTAGGTTTGTCCACATTTTATCCACATCGAATATAGCTTATCTGTAACGCTGTAACGCCGCGTTATAACGTTTGAAATCTTTTCATCAGTTTTCTTGTATGCTATAATACCTTTGTAACCCGATCAACTAACCTAAAAGAGGGAAAAGTGTTGATTTTCCAATGCTTTCTTTCATTTTTCCCTCTTCCTTTCTAAATTTTTATACAAAAAAAGACGTATAGACAAAATTCTCAATATTTTTGTCAAATACGTCTCAATTTCCTTTTAATCAAATCGTCAAAACCCTTATATTCTCAGGGTTTCCCGCCATTTCCCACCTATTCTCTATTACTCCTATATTAAGTCACTCTTTTGACAATTATTCTGGTAAGTTACACAAATTCCAGTACTTGTAGATAATACTTTAATTTTATTAGAAGAAAATTTCAATGGTATTCTCGTTACCAATAAAAATAAAATTACTACGCCCAAAAAAACTGGAATAGATGGATACATAGATGATGCCCATATGTTATTAATCATATATGAAAGTAAATTTAAACTCAAAATAGAAACCAGCAATGCAACTACTAAAATACATCTATTATACTTAATCTCATCTATGTCTTTTAAATAAAATCCAAGTATAAAAAAACCTCCATTTGTAATCACCCGAAGACACGGTGGCACAATATCTCTAATTTCTACATTATATTTTTGTTTGATAATAATATTTATAATGAATACAAAGGACAATGCCATACAAATAATTAAAGAAATTACTATCAATGAAAACTTAACATACTTTCCAAGCCAACGTGTACATGCTTTCATATAATATAAAATTATTAATGCTGCTAAAAACCATAAGTGAAATAACAGTCCCTTTCCACAAAAAGCGTCCTTAATCAAATAAAAAACCATAATTCTATGCTCGATTATTGAAAAAGGAATACCACAGATAACAGCCCAAAGCAACATAAATTTAAAATATTTACAAAGCTTCTCATTTGCAAATTTAAAGTCAATATATTTCTGTGATAGTAAATATCCATTAACCACAAAAAACAATGGAATTCCAAAACTCCCCAGCAAATATATTATCTGTTGTATACCCCCCCCCAGGTTCTATTCCATGCAATATCACCACCATAACACATGCAATAAATTTCAATAAATCTATGTCATATCGTCGTATCTTATTAATGCTATCCTGCATTTATCTATCTCCAAACTCTTTTTCACACAAATTTAAAACTGAATCAATTGTTGCATCCATATCATAGTATTTATATTCTCCTAGTCTTCCACCAAATATAGTTTTTTCCTCCTTGTCTGCTAATTTTTTGTATTTTCCATACAATTCACCATTTTTATTATCATTAACTGGATAATAAGGTTCATCACCTGGTTTCCATTCAGATGAATATTCTCGACTAATAACGGTTTTTGGTAATTCATTTCCTGCTACATCTTTACCAAATTCAAACCATTTATGCTCAATTATACGTGTCCATGGAGTCTCTCGATCAGTATAATTTACTGCAGCATTTCCCTGAAAATTTGGTTGTTCCAATAATTCAGTTTCAAAACGGACTGAACGGTATTCTAATGTACCTAATTTGTAATCAAAATATGCATCTATTGGACCTGTATAAATTATTTTTTCTGCTAAGGAATCCCAGTCTGATTTATTCTCTAAATAATCTGTATTTAAACGCACTTCTATGCCCTCTAAAACATTTTCTATTAACTTAGTATATCCGCCTATAGGAATTCCCTGATAAAGAGCATTAAAATAATTATTATCAAATGTTAAACGTACTGGAAGACGTTTAATAATAAATGCTGGTAATTCTTTACAATCACGTCCCCATTGTTTTTCTGTATATCCCTTGACTAATTTTTCAAAAATATCTCGTCCCACAAGAGAAATTGCCTGTTCCTCTAAATTTTTAGGTTCACCTACTATTTCTTTTCTCTGCTCCTCAATTTTTGCCATAGCTTCAGCCGGTGTAACAACTCCCCACATCTTGTTAAATGTATACATATTAAAAGGTAAACTGTAAAGCTCACCTTTATAATTTGCTACAGGACTATTTGTAAAGCGGTTAAACTCAGCAAACTGTGTAATATATTTCCAAACTTTTGTATTATTTGTATGGAAAATATGAGCACCATAAACATGCACATTAATTCCTTCTATATTTTCAGTATAAATATTTCCTGCAATATTAGGGCGTTTATCTACAACAAGAACTGACTTTCCCCTAGCTTTTGCCTCATGAGCAAAAATAGCACCATATAAACCTGAACCTACTACCAAATAATCATATTTTTTCATTCCTTCACCACTTTCTTTTTTAGCACATAAAATGCATTTAATATTACTGTTTTATTTATTACTATAGATATAACTATTGCGAACCCAATCATTAAAAATGTAATAATATTATTACTAAAACAATTTAAGAATGTAAAAGCTACATTAACAATCATAATAAAATAAAATGATTTCCAATCGACAGAAATTTTGAAATATTTTTTTGTGTGTTTTACTCTCATTGCCCACACTACAATATTCCCGCATACAGTAGATAAACACGCTGCCCAAATGTCAATTACGGGTATTAATAATAAATTAACAATCAAATTAATAACTGCACCTACAATCGTTGTCTTCATTGCATTTTTTGTATCTTTAGCACTAATATATCCTGTTCCATAAAATCCTGCAAATGATGAAAACAATGATCCTAAATATAATATTCCTAAATACTGATACGAAGATGCATAACTTTTATTCATAAAAAACAAAATAATTATTTTAGATAACGGGATCAACACTGCTACTGCACAACACGCTAACTTCATATATGTATTAAAAACATTAGTGTAGTAAGTATCTCTACCTTCACTATCGTATTCAAGCACTGCCTGTTCCTGCCATGCTTGATAAAATAAAGAATGTAATATTGTAACTATAGACGGAAATTTATTCGCTAAAGAATATATCCCTGTTGTTGCGGCACCTACCATCATTGTTAACATAATACGATCGGAAGCATTCATTATCCACCAGCTTACACTATTTGGGACAAGCATAATTGAAAATGATAACATTGAAAATGCAAGCGTTTTATTAAATCGCATTTCCTTTAAACGTAATTTCTTTCTTAAAGAAAATATCAAATATACTACATCTGAGCAATATGCCAACGTCATTGACCATAACATACCTTGAACCCCAAATCGAAACACCATAACAAATAAAATATTCAGTGACAACATAACCATTGTGTAAATTATGCCTGATATAGCAAATACTTTATTCTCTTTTTCTCCCCTTGCAATAAATTGGAAACAATTGTGCAAGGCAAACGCTGTTAAAAGAGCGATAAAAACAAATGTATATTTCCAATGAAATATTGAACATACAACAAATGTTATTGTATCTGTTATAACAATAAAAGTAAATAATAGTCCTAAACCAGACCCTAAAATATCACCATGTTTTTCGTTTGATTTTAATAGCCATCTCAAAAGTCCCTCATGTATTGCTAATATACAGATAGGTGCGAGTAAATTCATAAAAGAAATAATTGTATCATATGTGCCAAATTCTTCGGTAGTTAAATAATATGTATATAATGGCACAATTAAAAATGTTAAAACTTTTGAGCCAAAATTACTAACTGTATATATAAGGGTATTTTTTACCAATTTAGCTTCACGACTCTGCTCCATTATGTCTCCTTCCCTTAATTAAATATAATTATCCCTTATTTATAAGATTTTTATAGACTCCATTAGGTAATATCTTTTTTAAAATCTTTTTAATCGTTATATTTCTATAATAACGAGAATTAAGCTGTTTAACAGCCCCATCAAATCCTTTTTTTTCTAATAATTCAAAAAAAGAAGCTCTTTCTTCTGGACGACTATTAGGTCTTTCAAATGCTCTATTGTATGGAATAGCTTCCATAGGATCTATGTCCACAACATTCAGTGTACTACTTAAATCTGGTAAAATTTTTTTTGCCTTATCCGTATTCACCAATAGTACAGATACTCCATCATATAATTGTTGTTTGCTTACTCTCTTATTAGTTACTCCCCAAAAATCAGCTGCTGTAAAATCGGCAATGCGTTCTTGCCCACAATACTTGCAATTGTAACAACTTTCTCTTAAAAAGATATTGCTATTAAATCCTACAAAATAAGTATCTGTATACTTATCCTGTGTTACACTTGTTCCATCAGTAAAAAATAATTTCATTCGTGTTCCACTTCCAGCTTCCCAACCTTCTTTACCTTCTTTAACCCTAAATCGAAAATCAATAATTTTTTTACCGTATTCTTTCTCTTTTGATTTAATATATTCTTCTACTACTTTTTTACTTGCAACTCCATGGCATAAAACATCTAATGTTATCAAATTTTTTATATCTAATTTTCCTAAAAAACTATTCAAAGCTGCAATTTGACAAGCTGTACCTGTAAACAATACTAATTTTCCCTGCTTTATTTGTTCTCTTACCAAAGGAAAAATATGTTCAGTTTTACTTTGATAATACTTACTTAATCTTAACTCATCTAACTGCCTATACTCATTTATTAACTCATGCGACACTTCTCTTGTTTTTGAATTGAATGTAGCTCCTACTATAATTCCGTCTCTATCCAGTATCCAATTTGCTAACGCAGAAAACACTCCTCCTGAAGAACTTTTCATGAGTATTTCTCTATTTTTATGCCATGCCATATAAAATTTTGATGTTTCCGTATTATGAGCCATATTTTGAGGACATTTTTTCTCGCATAACCCACAATTAATACATTTTTCAATATCTATCACCGGATATAAAAAGCCCTCTTTGTTTTCTTCCATGCTTATGCATCTTTGAGGGCAAACAGATACACATACACCACATCCAACGCAGTCTAACGCAGTACATATTTCCTTCTTTATAAAATTATTCATCTGCTTCTCCAATTGATTTTTTTAAATACTCCAAAGATTTATTTTTATAGATATTTCTTGTCTTCCATACCGTCTCATAATCAATTTTTTCTGATCTATTTTTTATATCTTCCGGAGAAGCAACAATCCTATGAGATAGTCCTAATATATCAAGAATACTTGTTATCCTCTGATCTTTACTCTTTGGATCTCGAAGTGTATAAAATTCCGCTCCCAAATTTATTGAAAACAAAGTTCCGTGATACGAATTTGTTAATACAACTTCCGCATTATATATAAGTGATAAAAATTCTTTAGGACCTGCTTCTATCATATTATAAGTTTTTTTATTTCCAACAAAATATGCCAACGGAGTTATCATTACTAAAATACACCCTCTATCTCCTGCAAATTTTTGAAGTTTAGGTAAAATTTCAGTTGTCTTCTTAATACCATCTAATGCATAGTATAATACATATTTTTTCCCTTTTAAATTTCCCGGTAACTCCCCCATTAAAGGCATCCAATTTTCCTTTTCTAATAATAAGGTCGGATCAATAACAGCTTCACTACTTATTCCCGCAACCTCCATTAATCTAGTACATGATTCAGCTTCTCTAAAACTGATATAATCAAATACCGCAATTTTACTTGCTATCATTTTTAATTCATCAGAAGTCATATTAACAATTGAAGATGCATATGATATTTTTTTCTTATTTGTAAAAGTAAGCAAATATGGATCCATATAACTCCAATCTACTGAATCCAACTCATTAGAATGTTTATTCCAAATTTGATCACTGCCACTTATAAATATATCAAATTGATTTTCAAAGTGCTTTGCCTCATCTGGTTCTGCAAACTCATGAGTAAGATTAAGACTTGAAATAAATTTTTCAAATCTATTTTTTCGAGCTATATATTGTTTTATCTGAGGTATATGCAGCAAATCCTTTAAAAAGCTTTTCAATCCTTGCTTAATATGTATTATACTATAGTATTCATATTGTGACTTCATTCTATAATTGAGAATTGTTGCTTCATATCCTAAGGTTTCTAAAATTTTTTGAGTTGCATATGCCTGAAGTACAGAACCAAAGTTATATGCGGAATGATATGTAATAATACCAATCTTCTTTTTCATAAATTAACTATCTCCCATTTTCTTCTAATGCTGTAATACAAAAATTCTATTTTAAATATTTATTTCCTTCTTTAATAGAACATTTGAATATTTTATTAAGAATCATATGTATTCTAAATTTTAAAGAGCTATCTGTTTGTATCATAGGCAATTCCTTAACCTTAAGGTTATTTTTTATTATCCACACATTCAATAAGCGCTCTGTCAAAAATCCAAATATTCTCGCTTGATCAGTAGAATATTCTGAAATATCAATCAATGACTCAAATTTCCCCATTAAATCAAATAACCATTTTGCATAGTCATCAAATAATTCTTTTTTACAAAACATCATATTACAAGGATAAAAATAATTTTTTGAAAAAGCATCTTTAAAAGCATCTTTATAATCCGGAAATTCTTCTTCAATTAATTTACCCAATATATCTAAATCTTTTTTAAAATGATAGCGGGCATAATGATCATATATTGTATCATCTTGAACATATAATCTATCCGCTACTAAGCAATCTGTCTTCTCAAGCATTTTCTCAAGTTCATTATAAGTATAAAAATATTTTTTTTTGAGTGATAAACTGTTCTTGGTAAAGAATCTTCTGTAATGACAAATTCCCACATACGGATCCTTACTATTCTTCCAAATCCAATAAAGACCTGTCAACTCACAATAATTGCTGTTTTTTACAGATATATTATCACCATCATCATCATAAATAAAATCTTTTCTTCTTTCAGCTTGTCGATATGCACCTACATATAAATATTGAAATCCTTGAATCATTTCCGAATTATTCAAGTATTTGTGTGTAATTGTAAATAATGCCATAAATCATTTCACCTCTTGTCTGTAAACTAATTCTTTATTATTAAAACTACTTGCAAGGAGATACATAATAACAAAACTATATAAATAATGCTGGTATACAAATAATCCATTAATTAATGCGATAATCAATAAAAATAAACTCAGCAGTATTGCATCTAATTTCTTCATGTTTCTCCAGGATTCTCTAAATACGCAAAAGTATGAATAAAAATAAACCCATATTCCAATAATCCCATTACATAATAAAACGTTGACAAAATCATTATGTGCCCAAATTTGTAATCCATATCTAGTTTTATTAATATAATAAACATAATCAAAACCATTACCCACAAGCTTATTTAAAAAGTTTCCCTCAAAATAAGCATGTAAATCAATAACCCAAAAAGCAGTTCTACCATTTGTAAAAGCTTCTATAGGATTTAATGACGAATATTCATTTGTAGCACTTGTTGTCATCTTTTCTAAAAAGCCAGAATTAAGAATAAAATATGATGCTACAATAATAAAAATCGGTAAAATAAGTAGTTTTGCCGAAAATTTTTCAATACAATACCTATAAAAAAAGTACCAAATAACAGCTAACGATACAATATATGTTCTAGCACCAGATTGAAGAATTGCTACTGAACATGGAATTAACCATGCCATTTTAATAAAAACATTTTTATAATCTTTAATAGAAACTAATGTTAATGCTAATGATATACAACATGCACACGATAATGAATGTTCTGAATATGCAAATCCCCTAAAAAATGTACCTCCCCATGCTGTCGAATATCCACTAGGCGTTAATAAACTATAAATAACAACAATATTATTAAGCGTAACTACAACTTTAATTAGTTTTTTACAGTGAAAAAGCTCTTTAATAAGTTTATCTCGTACATATGGATTAGCTATTTTCATCAATAAAAGAATTACTATCATCCAATATATAGCATCATTAATACTTTGTCCTCTATCAATAGAACTCATTAATAAATTTATTAATACTAATCCGCCTGACAAAAATAACACCATTATTTCTTTCTTTTTTGCATTTTTTATATATAAAAGAAGAACAATTAATATTATGACAAAACCAAGTATTCGATTTATTGGAAAAAAACTAGGCCATAAAGAATATGTAAATGTAGTAAATGAAAACAATATAAAACATTGAATTAATACTCGATATAGTTTAATTTGTATCATATAACAAATCCCCCTGTATGAGTCAATTCTTTTTTCATTTCTTTCATTTTTTTATCATCTATACCACCTGATATAGTGTACTCGAATTCATATACAGGACTATTATTCATTGAAGTTTGTAATTTTTTTTTGTATTCCTCTATTGTTAAAATTATTTTTGCTGGATTTCCAGCAACAACAACACCAGAAGGTACATCTTTTGTAACTACAGAATTAGCACCTACAACTGAATTATCACCTATTTTCACATTTGACAAAACTATAGATCTTGCACCAATAAAAACATTATTTCCTATAGTTATTCTACCAACTCTTGAATATCCTACTTGTTTCTTTGAGGCTCCATCATGAGCAACTATATATACCCATGATGCCAACGTAACATTATTTCCAATTTCAATTAACCACGGAAAATTAGCATCAATGTTACATCCTTTTTCCATTTGAAAATCATTCCCGACAATTAATCCTCTGTTAATTAAACGTTTCAAATATATCCTTTTTATCAATTCTCTTATTTTACCAAACATCATTCATTCTCCAACACTTTAGCGTACATCTGTTTTAGGTGAAAAATATGTGTAGATAATCCAAAGTTTTCTGTAATTAAATTGTAGGCTTGTTCCCCCATACCATTGCATAATATGCTATCATTTAATAATATTTTTAGCTTATCTGATAATGCATCTATATCACCAGGATTAATTAAAAAGCCATTAACTCCATCTACAACAACTTCTGGAATAGAGGCAATATTAGTTGTGATACTCGGAATTCCATATGCCATAGTCTCTAATATAGACATTGGTAACCCTTCATTGTAAGAAGGAAGTACATTAATCGCTATGTTCTTATATATTTCTTGTTTTTCATTTGAGTCAATCCATCCAACATGTGCAATCCATTTTGAAATATTTAATTTATCAATTTCGTTATTTATTCCTTCAATATCTCCATCTCCACAAAGATAAAATTTCACATCACTTGGTAAATCTCTTTCTATATTTTTGATAGCATGTAAAAGATCATATGTTCCTTTTCTTTTTCCTAGCCTACCTAAAAACAAAACATTTTTAGCCTCTTTATTTCGAGGATTGTTTTGATACGTTGGCACAGCATTGTAAAGCACCTCAACTTTTGCATTAGGTGCCTTACTTGTTATCATAGAAATAAGCCTCCTACTTAATACAATATTTAAATCTGTCATCTCCAAAGTTTCTTTTACATATTCTTTTTTAGAATCTGACAACTGTGCATAAAATTCTTCAAATTCAGCTGCATGATGATGCATAATAGTTTTTACACCTAATTTTTTTAATGTTCTAACTAATATTGCTTTTCTAAAAAAACTTCCTCTTTCTGCGGTATGCAAATGTGCAATTTTAATATTTTTTGTTAATACAGTACATAAAATCTTTATATACGCAATCGCAAAATATGCAGCAACAATAATTTTATTTTTTTCT
>OGXL01000316.1_pt1 | contig 41581 bp, 38 predicted proteins | sample 1576311 | NCBI WGS metagenome assembly OGXL01 (sample SAMEA3541564, study PRJEB24748) | human gut metagenome | biome: human gut; feature: human-associated habitat; material: faeces | place: China | collected 2012 | reverse complement strand
TGGTCTACATCGGATGCGGCGAGCGTGGAAATGAGATGACGGACGTTCTGAATGAGTTCCCGGAGCTGAAAGACCCCAAGACAGGCCGCTCCCTGATGGAGAGGACCGTCCTCATCGCAAACACATCGGATATGCCTTTCGCAGCCCGTGAGGCATCCATTTATACAGGAATTACCATCGCGGAGTACTTCCGCGACATGGGATACTCGGTAGCTCTGATGGCAGACTCCACATCCCGGTGGGCGGAGGCTCTCCGTGAGATGTCGGGACGTCTGGAGGAGATGCCCGGCGAGGAGGGATACCCGGCGTACCTGGGATCCCGTCTGGCGGAATTCTACGAGAGGGCAGGTCATGTGATCTCTCTTGGAAAAGAAGGAAGAGAGGGTTCCCTGTCTGTAATCGGAGCCGTGTCTCCCCCGGGAGGCGACACTTCGGAGCCTGTATCCCAGGCAACCCTGCGTATCGTGAAGGTGTTCTGGGGACTGGATTCCAATCTGGCTTACAAGAGACATTTCCCGGCCATCAACTGGCTTACCAGCTACTCCCTGTATCTGGACAATGTGAGCGGCTGGTTCAATGAAAAGGTGGCTCCCGACTGGATGGAGGACCGTCAGAAGATGATGAGCCTTCTGCAGGATGAGGCGGAGCTGGAAGAGATCGTGCAGATGGTAGGTATGGATGCCCTGTCTCCGGCCGACCGGCTGAAGATGGAGGCTGCCAGATCCATCCGTGAGGACTTCCTGCACCAGAACTCTTTCCACGACGTGGATACTTACACGCCTCTGAGAAAGCAGTATCTGATGATGAAGCTGGTGCTGGCCTTCTATGAGAAGTCCATGGACGCGCTGAACAAGGGAGCTGCCATGAATGCCCTTCTTGCGATGGCAGTGCGCGAGAGGATCGGACGTTATAAATATACTGTGACAGACAAGATCGAGTCTGACTATGAAAGCATTATGAGCGAACTCGACGCAGAGATCGCAGACACATTCGGGAAGGAGGACTTCTAATCATGCCAAAAGAATATAGAACCATACAGGAAGTTGCCGGCCCGCTGATGATGGTGAAAGGCGTGGAGGGCGTCACCTACGACGAACTCGGCGAGATTGAACTGGCAAACGGCGAGAAACGCCGCTGCAAAGTGCTGGAGGTGGACGGCGATAAAGTTGTCGTACAGCTCTATGAAAATGCCGCAGGTATTAACCTGAGCAACAGCAAGGTGCGTTTCCTTGGACGAAGCCTGGAGCTGGGCGTGTCCGGGGACATGCTGGGCCGCGTATTTGACGGTCTGGGACGCCCGGCAGACGGAGGCCCGGAGATCCTCCCGGAAGAGAGAAGGGACATCAACGGTCTGCCTATGAACCCGGCGGCCAGGGTTTATCCTTCCGAGTTTATCCAGACAGGCATCTCCGCCATCGACGGACTGAACACTCTTGTCCGTGGCCAGAAGCTGCCTATCTTCTCCTGCTCCGGTCTGCCTCACTCCCAGCTGGCAGCCCAGATCGCAAGGCAGGCAAAAGTGCGTGGAACCGATGAGAAATTCGCCGTTGTATTCGCGGCCATGGGTATCACCTTTGAGGAGTCCAACTTCTTCGTGGAGTCCTTCAAGGAGACAGGCGCTATCGACAGAACGGTACTCTTTATCAACCTGGCCAATGACCCGGCGGTGGAGCGTATCTCCACACCCCGTATGGCCCTGACGGCAGCAGAGTACCTGGCCTTTGAGAAAGACATGCATGTCCTTGTCATTCTGACAGACATTACGAACTATGCGGACGCTCTCCGTGAGATCTCCGCAGCCAAGAAGGAAGTGCCGGGACGCCGCGGCTACCCCGGATATATGTACACAGACCTGGCACAGATGTACGAGCGCGCAGGTCGGCAGAGAGGCAAGAAGGGAAGTATCACCATGATTCCCATCCTGACCATGCCGGAGGACGACAAGACCCATCCCATTCCCGACCTTACGGGATACATCACAGAGGGGCAGGTTATCCTGAGCCGTGACCTGTACCGCAAGGGCGTGCAGCCGCCTATCGACGTGCTGCCTTCCCTGTCACGTCTGAAAGACAAAGGTATCGGCGAGGGCAAGACAAGGGCGGATCATTCCAACACCATGAACCAGCTTTTCGCGGCCTACTCAAGAGGAAAGGACGCTAAGGAGCTGATGACTATTCTGGGCGAGGCGGCGCTGACAGAGATCGATCTGATCTACGCAAAATTTGCCGACGAGTTTGAGAAAGAGTATGTGTCCCAGGGTTACCACACAGACCGATCCATCGAGGAGACACTGGAGATCGGCTGGAAACTTCTGTCCATCCTGCCAAGGTCCGAGCTGAAACGTATCGACGACAAGTATCTGGATCTGTACTATGGGAAACAGTAAGCCGTGCGCAGATTTGTGGAAATAGCCGTGCAGGCTTGCCTGCAGACGGATATTTCCGCAAAGGTGCATAGGGCGTGCGCCCGGCAGCGCGATGAAGCGTCAGCGGAATCGAGCTGGGCACGGCCAAGGCCAAAGGCCAGCCGCGGCAAAAGATGCCGTGCGCACGTGGAAATAGAAGGAGGAATGCAATATGGCATCGACACAGATCACTCCTACCCGCATGGAGCTTACAAAAACGAAAAAGAAACTTGTCACAGCCCGGAGAGGCCACAAGCTCCTCAAAGATAAGCGCGATGAGCTGATGCGGCAGTTCCTGGATCTGGCAAGAGAGAATATGGCGCTCCGCCAGAAGGTGGAAGCGGGGATACTGGCCGCGAACAAGAACTTTGTCATCGCCAGAGCAGGCATGGATGAGGCTACACTCCACACGGCACTGATGGCGCCGAAGCAGCAGGTGAGCCTGGAAGTAGGGAAGAAAAATGTTATGAGCGTCAACATCCCGGTGTTTGATACCAAGACCAGGACCGCGGACGCCAACGATATCTATTCCTACGGTTTTGCCTTTACCTCCAGCGATCTGGACGGAGCGGTGAAGTCTCTTGCGGATATTCTGCCGGATATGCTCAGACTTGCAGAGGTGGAGAAAGCCTGCCAGCTCATGGCTGCCGAGATCGAGAAGACAAGGCGCCGTGTAAATGCGCTGGAGCATGTGATTATTCCCCAGGCACAGGAGACGATCAAATATATCACCATGAAGCTGGATGAGAACGAGAGAAGCTCCCAGATCCGCCTTATGAAGGTGAAGGATATGATGCTGGAGGATGCACATCATTACAGCGAGCGGGCATAGGAATATAATGACATAAAGTGTTGACAGAGAAGCAAAAGAGAGATAAGATAAGAATATAGCGAAAGCTATAAAGGTTTAAAATAGTTCACAGAGAAAACTCCCCGGAAGGGCAATTTCCGGGGAGTTTTTATGTAGTCGGGCTAGTTGTCTGGTTTGTTTCGGTCTAACCACTTGCTGATGAGATGTACGATCAGACCAGCCATGACCGAAAAGATTAGGTTTGTAAAATAGTCCACAGATATCACCTCCTCTCTGTCGGAGGTTCCGGACAACATAATTACAACAACATAAATGACATAAGAAAACAACATATGTAAATGAAATGTAACAAAATAAAAGAAGGCGCATATGCTGTACGTAGAAAGGACTTTTTGCTGGGAGTGTGTTGCGCATGGAACGGAAATTACCTTACTATATGGCGTATCCGACGCCGCTGTTATATGACGATGAAAGGATAGAGAGGCGGGACTTTGAGTACATGAAGAGCATGTACCCGGACACGGCAAAGCGGGCCCTGCCCTTTGTGGAAGATGAGTGCGACCGGATGGAATATGAGGGGAGCATGCTCTACGATGAGTATCCGGATAAGCTGCAGCTTCACCTGATGTGCGGGCGGATCTATAACAGGATGGCGGAAGGGGAGGAAAATCCTGGCGACTGGCTTAGGGAACTGATCCAGGTCATGGTGTACCAGGAAGTCTGCAAAAGGCGCTGCGACCATAGAAAATATAAAAGAAAATTTTACTGATTATTGATTGCGGATAATCCAAAAGCAGAAAGAGCATCGCGGATGCGAGGGGAGAAATGTTCCCTGTGCATCCGTGATGCTCTTTTTTTCAGTCATCCAGATCTGTGAGTTCCCCCATATCCGGGAGCCAGACATCCCCGGCATCTATATATTCCCCGGAAAAATCAAGCTGTTCCTGGATGGTGGAGGGGAGTGTTCCGTCAAGCTGTCCCCGGATACTTTCAGCGCGCAGTGCACAGAAGTCGTAGAAAGTGGAAGCTCCCTGCAGAAAATCCTCGTAGGAACAGAAGGCGGTGGGATCTTTCTTTACATAGGGCGAGATGAGTTCCAGTACCCGGGCAGTTTCTGTCTCGAAAAGGCCGCTTTCAAAATAGCCGCTGATCAGTTCGTCAAAATAAGAGTGGTATTGTGCAAAATACGTATCGTTCTGCATCAGATTGTGGAAGAGAGGACGCTGGCTCATGATCTCACGGGAGGCCGGGGTGTCGATGGGGTAGTTGATATACAGTCCGGCGTCATTGACCGGATCGGGCATGCCCAGAGAGTAGGTGGCAAAAGCCAGGTTGTAATCCCAGGGCAGGATCTGCAGCCGTCCGTTTTCCTCGTAGAGGAAATAGTTGTGTCCGGTACGCCCCAGGTAGCTGTCCAGATTGACGACGAACACCTGCACGGTAAAATAGCGGAGCACTTCATCCACGCAGACGGCGCTTTCCAGATCCCCGCCTGTGTCCAGAGTTTTCAGAGCATTGACGAGGCGGGCTTTGTCCGTATCATCCGGCTGAAATTTTGCGTTTCGAAAAATATTGTCATAGTCGGCAGGATCATCTGAAGTATACTGGAGAGCCACATCCCTGTTCTCGGCATTCAGAGACTTATAGTCGGGCTTGTAGAGCTGGCCGTAATCCGTTCCGAAATTCCTTCTGGCAAATGCCTCTTCCGGTTCCTCCACAGCAAGGAAAAGGCCGTGGGGGTTCCCGTTTACTGTGACCCACACGTAACTGCAGAGAGGCGATGGAACACCCATGTATTCCATCATGTCATAGGCAATGTAGTTTTTCAGATAGCTGTTGTCCTGGAAGGAAGCGTCCAGGGAAAACTTATCCAGGCCATAGTAGGTCTGCCCTTCTTTGAAATGATCCATTTCCAGCTTAAGGCTGTACCGTGTCAGACCATATTCTTCTACAAGGCGTCTGGAGTTGTTTCCCTTTGCCCGGAGTCCCGTGTCGGGAAAGAGTTCCCCGTCTATGACGACATCGCACTGAAAGTAGGTTTCGGCGGGAGCGGCTGCAAGAAAGGTTTCCCAGTCTTCAAGCTGCAGGTCAATGGTGTGTACCCTGCTGTCATCGAAAAGGCGCGTCTCATAACCCGGCGAAGCACTCAGCGGTTTAATGCCCAGAGCTTCTCCCTGAGTGAACAGAGCTGTGATAAGGAGGGCGGCCAGAGCTGCAAAAATACAGATTTTATCTATATGTCTGTGTCCGATCATAAGAATTACCCCATATAATCTCCGTTGTAAGAGACAAGCACAGCGTGGCTTACACCTTCCAGTGCGGCCAGTTCATTGACAAAGGATGCGGCGCCTTCTTTAAGCCGGACTTCATAATTCAGTTCAATGCAGCCGGCGGATACGCTTTTGCTCTTGAGAGCGGCGGCAGCGATGCGGCTTTTGATCAGACTGACTGCCTTTTCTTCCGTTGCGTCGCTGTCACAGTGCACGACAAGGATATAGGGAGTATCCGTGTCCCTGCGGCTGGAAAAAAGCAGAAGGACCAGTCCTATGAACATGCTGCCAAAGACGGCAAGTGGAATAAAACCTGCCGCCAGGACAATGCCTGCCGCGATACTCCAGAAAAGGAAGGCAATATCCATAGGTTCCTTGATGGCAGTGCGGAATCGTACAATGGACAGGGCACCCACCATACCAAGGGAGAGGACGATATTGCTGGTGACAGCCAGAATCAGAAGGGTGGTGATCAGTGTGAGAGCGATCAGCGTCACCCCGAATCCCGGCGAATACATAAGCCCGCAGTAGGTCTTTTTATAAATGTAAAAGATAAAAAGCCCCAGGGCAAAGGCAAGAAGTATGGAAAGCGCCATGTCCAGTACGGAGATAGCGCTTACATTTTCCAGAAAACTGGATCTGAATATATCCTGAAAAGTCATAAAGTTCTCCGTTCTGCCGCCATTCCGGCGGCAAGTATAAGATTTCCGTCTGCGTAAACGGTGTTAGTCAGAGCGTCGGCATGCCGCGTACTTCGAGTAGGCACATGTGGTGCGGCCAGGTGTCTGGACAGCCATCCGCACAATGTCAGGGAGGAAAGCGTCATATTTTACTTCCAATACAGTGCGCCCCGGATCCACGCTTCTTTCGAGGATTTCCGGAGAGAAAAAATTTCTCCAGGAAATTCCTGTGCAGATGTGGCGATCCAGGGTGATCCTCACATTCCCGGCGGGGTGGATGAAAGCTTCCCTCTCATAGCAGACCACGGTGCGGGGGGAGAGAAGCTGGCCTTGCAGTTTGCTGTAGAATTCGATCAGCAGGGGATCCTGGCTCTGCAGAAGGAAATCTGTATTTCCTTCAAGGAGAAAGCGTCCCTGCTCCGGTGTAAGACGGGCCTGGCGCTTTGCGCACAGGCCGCCTTTTTTGATCTTTTTTTCCAGACGGAGAAAGGCAGGTGAATTTCCATAGTAGCGGAGCCGGAATTTTTCCCGGCTGTCTGTTCCGTCAAGCTTCTGGCGCAGGGCCCGGTCGTCCGGAGTGTCGAAATACAGGCTGTACACCCGGTATGTTCCCTCCGGCCCGGCATGACTGTCCCGGGGAAACAGCCTGCTGAGACGGGCGGAGAGGATACGGTCTTCAGGTGAGGAGAGCAGATGTTTGTACTCGTGCCGGAATGTAAGAGGCGTACGATCAATCATCATAGCCGGAATCACCGCCGTCATAACCGGAATCACCGCCGTCATAACCGGAATCGCCGTCATCATAGCCGGAGTCGCCGCCGGACGGAGCAGCAGGCGTAGGTGTTGGCGCTGGCGCCGGGGCGGGTGCCGGTGCAGAGTAGTCTGTGACGCCGTCATTGTTTGCGCCGTAATCTGTATCATTGTAGTCTGTGACGCCATCATTATTTGGGCCATAGTCTGTGTCGTTGTAGTCTGTGACACCATCGTTGTTCGGGCCGTAGTCTGTGTCATTGTAGTCTGTAACGCCATCGTTGTTCGGGCCGTAGTCCGTGTCGTTATAGTCTGTGACGCCGTCATTGTCCGGGCCGTAGTCTGTGTCACCGTAGTTGGTCCAGCCATAGTTGCTCTCCCCGTTTACGGTTACCGGGGATGCAAGGTTCTGGGAAGAAGTGTACGCTTCAATATCTGCCACAATGTTTTTGAGGAAATTCTCTTCCGGCAGTACAGAGCCTGCTTCAATCTGGAGAGTGATCTCCCTGGGCGTTCCGTCGTCTTTTGCTGCAAAGTAGCCGGCGTCATTAATCTTTGCCACCAGATCGCTGACTACTTCGCGGCAGTCCTTGCCGAAATAGTCGATGTAGTCGGCTACGATGGTTTCGCCGTCATCGTTTTTTCCTTCCACCTTTGTGACAACCCCGTCATCGTTGTAGGAGACGGCAATTTCCGGGTTCACTTTCAAGGTGATGACGCCGCCTTCGGAAGTTTTCGTGTCCTGTGTGTCTTCAGCGGCGGTGGTGTCGCTGCCGGAGGATGTCTGAGAACTGCATCCGGCAAGAATGCCTCCGATCAGACTGATGGATAACAATGCTGCAAGGATAAGAGTTACATGTTTCTTTTTCATAATCATTCGCTCCTTTTCTTGGATTTTTGCTGTGTTTATGCTGAAGAATACGGTTGAAGAAGTAAAAAAACGGGGTCGGGATCAGAAAAATCTGTATTTTTTTGGAAAAAGAACAATGTTTTACTTTGATTTTACATGAATATAACATGAATTTAAGAAACGGCAGGTATATTTAGAAATAATTGCGTTTTCAGACCCCGAAAACCAGAACATGTTCTTCGTATTCTATAATTATGAGGAGGGCGCAGGAATGAAGGAAGGGCACGAGATCATAGAGCAGGTGTACGCTGCAAAGGAAGATCCGGACGCGGCGGACGGGCTGATCCGGCAGTATATGGGATTTATACGGGCCGAGACGGCAAAGTTTCTTAAGCGTCCTCCGGCTGAAGGACGGGATGAAGAGTTCAGCGTTGCCATGCTTGCATTTTATGAGTCGATCCTCGGCTATGAAAAAGGAAAAGGTGCTTTTCTCTCTTACTCGGCAAGGGGGATCAGAAATCGTCTGATCGACCACTACAGGCGGGAAAAAAGACATGCCCATCTCTCTTCGCTTCATGAACCGGTGGAAAATGATGTGGAGACACTGAAAATAGACCTGCTGGAAGACACCAGAAATGAAATTCAGACGCTGCATGACAGGAGCGCAGTCAGGGAAGAAATCGATGAATTTGAGAAGAAGCTTCTGGAATTTGGCATTTCCTTCTCAGATGTGGCGGACAACTGTCCCAGGCAGGACCGGACGCTGGCTGCCTGTCAGAGAGTGCTCGCGGCTGCCAGAAAGAAGCCGGCGCTTCTGGAGGATCTGCTGGAGACAGGAAAACTTCCTTTAGCAGAACTGGCCCGGATTTCCGGTGTGGAGAGAAAGACAATGGAACGGCACAGAAAGTATCTGGTTGCCGTGCTGCTGGCGTTCACCAATGGCTATGAGATTATCAGGGGACATCTGTATCACCTGGCATCCCCGGACAGGCCGGAAGGAGAAAGAGACAGCCGCCGGGCGGAAGCGGAATACGGTGGAAAGAATGGAGCGTAGTATGGAAGAGAAGACAACGTATCTGGTCATGGAGGCACATGCTGCTTATGTGATTCTTATGGATAATGAGGGCCGTTTTCTGAAAGCTGCCAACTGTGGATATGAGAGAGGTGACCGCATTGATGATGCCATTCTGCTTCGCTATCCTTCAGATATGAGAGGCAGACGTAGGCGGATCCTGCGGATAGCGGCAGGCATGGCTGCCTGTATTGCTCTTATGGTGCTGGGGGCATGGCAGTACAGATATATATTTGTACCATACGGAACTATCCGGATGGAGATCAATCCGGGAGTTGAGATGGAGATCAGCCGGTCGGGACGGGTTGTGGACCTGTCCGGAACAAACACTGACGGTGAGAAGCTTGTGGAAGGATACGACTACAGCGGAAAAGACAGATATGAGGTGGCAGACGACCTGGCTGACCTGGCTGTAGAAAGAGAGTTCCTGAAAGAGGGAGGTCAGATCACCCTGACAGCCGGAAACGGAAGTGCACAGTGGAGGGAAGACATAGAGCAGGGAATGAGAAATGAGTTGGAGGAACATCTGAAGGATTACGATATCCGTATTGTGATCTCCACGGATCCGGAGGAGGAAATGATACAGGAGGAGACGGAGAGTGTGACCATCCCGGTACCACAGCAGGAGCAGCCTGTGCAGGAGGATGCGGGAAACGTACAGGATACTCAGACGGCACCTGCGGCTCCCGCGGCGGAAACGCCGCAGACCGTACAGCCGCAGACGCCGGACGATGACGGCGACAGCGGGTACGGAGATGACGATGACGGAGACGACGGGGACGATGGCGAAGACGACTGACAAGTGGAAATGAAAGACGCAGGGAGGCTTTCCGGTGACGGGAGGCCTCCCCTCTGCATATAATGATGACAGATACCATACCGTACCATGCAGACACACCGTGCAGGACCTGGGAAAGATGATGCCGCGCAGAGCCTGCGGAAGATGAACCGTGGACAAAAGCGCCGGAACCATGCTATAATGTGCGAAAGACTATGCGAAACCGCAGTGCGGGGGAGACGCGCTGCATAAGGGGAGACGTACAAGGAGAGAAGGAGAGGAGTATGGATAATATTATTTTTATCGGAATGCCGGCAGCCGGAAAGAGCACGATAGGAGTTGTGGCGGCCAAAAGGCTGGGCTACCGGTTTCTGGATGTAGACCTTCTTATCCAGGAGAAGGAGAAGAAGCTCCTGCACGAGATCATAAAGGAGCGCGGGACGGAAGGGTTCCTGGAGGTGGAAGACCGGATCAATGCCCAGGTGGAGGCGGAGCACAGTATCATCTCGCCCGGAGGGAGCGTGGTCTACTGCAAGAACGCCATGGAACACTATAAAAAGATCGGAAAGATCGTGTATCTCCAGGTGTCCTATGACACGATAAAAAAGAGGATCGGAGACCCCCATGAGAGAGGGGTTGCTCTGCGGGATGGACAGACGCTTCGGGAATTGTATGAGGAGCGAAGGGCTCTTTTTGAAAAATATGCAGATATTACAATTTGCGAAGATGGGTTGACATTGGAAGAAACAATTGGTAAAGTTTTAAAAGTTTTAGAAAAATAATACGTGCCAGACGCATTATATGGTAAAATGTTACAGAAATTTTACGTACTTGTAAAAAATGTTTTACATGTGCGACATATGTGATATAATAGTGAAGGCAGATTTTGCGTTGATGGAAGAAGAATGTCCCGAATAAGGATAAGTCTCCCATGAATTTTGACGCGGGATCAAGAGATAATAAAGAGTATAATCAGATTGAAAATATATAAGAAAGTCGGGCTTCGCCGGTGAGGGCGGAGAATGAGAGTGATCGAGGTGCAGTATGGAACAATATATTATTAAAGGCGGCAATCCGCTTGTCGGTGAAGTGGAGATAGGCGGAGCAAAGAATGCGGCCCTTGCTATTCTTGCGGCGGCAATTATGAGCGATGAAACTGTAGTGATCGATAATCTTCCGGATGTAAATGACATCAATGTACTTCTGGACGCCATCGCGGGGATCGGCGCGATGGTGCACAGAGTGGACCGGCATACAGTGAAGATCAACGGAAAAGGCGTGACAAGCGTTGATATCGAGTATGACTATATCAAGAAGATCAGGGCATCCTACTATCTTCTGGGAGCTCTTCTTGGAAAATATAAGCGCGCGGAAGTGGCGCTTCCCGGAGGCTGCAATATCGGCAGCCGTCCCATCGACCAGCATCTCAAAGGGTTCCGGGCCCTGGGAGCGGACGTGGAGATCGAACACGGAAAGATCATTGCCGAGGCTGCAAAGCTGGTAGGAAAGCATATTTATTTTGATGTGGTCAGCGTGGGAGCCACCATCAATGTGATGATGGCAGCCGCTATGGCAGAAGGCCTGACCATCCTGGAAAACGTGGCAAAAGAGCCTCACGTCGTGGACGTTGCCAACTTCCTTAACAGCATGGGAGCCAACATCAGAGGAGCCGGAACGGACGTGATCCGTATCAGAGGCGTACAGAAGCTCCACAGGACAGAGTACTCTGTCATCCCGGATCAGATCGAGGCGGGCACATTTATGTTTGCCGCAGCGGCCACACAGGGGGATGTGACAGTGATGAACGTGATCCCCAAGCATCTGGAAGCCACCACAGCCAAACTGCTGGAGATCGGATGCGAGGTGGAGGAGTTCGATGACGCGGTGAGAGTAGTCTCCAAGGGCGGACTGAAATGTACGCATGTAAAGACGCTTCCCTACCCGGGATTCCCAACAGATATGCAGCCCCAGATCGGTGTGACCCTGGCTCTGTGTGAGGGGACAAGTATCATCACAGAGAGCATTTTCGAGAACAGGTTCAAATATCTGGACGAACTGGCCCGCATGGGAGCCAACGTGAAGATAGAAGGCAATTCCGCTACCATTGAAGGCGTGGAGAAATTCTCCGGCGCAAGGGTGAGCGCGCCGGATCTGAGAGCAGGCGCAGCCCTGTGTATCGCAGGACTGGCGGCAGAGGGGATCACCATCGTGGATGACATTGTCTACATCCAGAGAGGTTACGAGCGCTTTGAGGAGAAGCTGAGAAGCCTGGGCGCTGTCATCGAGAAGGTATCCACAGAGAAAGAGATCCGCAAGTTCATGCTGAAAGTGAGCTAGAGGACCTGCTGGAAAGAGAACGGACCGGCAGAGAAAATAGTGCTTGACTTCCGGCAGAAAAGAGTGTAAAGTAGCTACAGTATCTTACGGGATACAGAAATAAAAGAATAAAGAAAATTTCTCTTATTCAGAGCAGTGGAGATACAAAGGATCTGTGAAGCTGCGGCAACCCCGGCAACGGAAGGTGCCAACCTGAGCGAGCGATCGAACAATAAGAGGATTTGTTGCGTGTATAACAGTCCGCTTATTCCTGATAAGCGGACTTCTTTTTTGTCCTGTGGGGAGAGAAAGAGACCGGACAGAGAACTTAGAAAATGGATACCGGCAGGATATAAGATCACGTTCCAACATGCGCAGGAGATGAACAGGAGAAAAGAAAAGGAGAGGACTATGGAAAAAAGATTATTTACATCTGAGTCAGTAACAGAAGGCCATCCGGACAAAATGTGCGATCAGATCTCAGACGCCATCCTGGATGCCCTCATTGAGCAGGATCCCATGAGCCGTGTGGCATGCGAGACATGTACCACCACAGGACTTGTACTTGTCATGGGTGAGATCACTACAAACGCCTATGTGGATATCCAGAAGATCGTCCGTGATACAGTGAGAGAGATCGGATACACAAGAGGAAAATACGGATTTGACGCAGACACATGCGGCGTCATCACTGCTATTGACGAGCAGTCATCCGACATTGCCATGGGCGTTGACAAGGCCCTGGAGGCAAAAGAGCACAAGATGTCCGAGGAAGAGCTGGATGCCATCGGCGCCGGAGACCAGGGCATGATGTTCGGATATGCCACAGACGAGACGCCGGAGATGATGCCCTACTCAGCTGCGCTGGCCCACAAGCTGGCCAGAAAGCTGGCAGAGGTGAGAAAGGATGGAACCCTTCCCTACCTTCGTCCCGACGGAAAGACCCAGGTGACAGTGGAGTATGATGAGAACGGAGTTCCCGCAAGACTGGAGGCAGTGGTTCTTTCTACCCAGCACGATCCGGAAGTGACCCAGGAGCAGATCCACGAGGATATTAAAAAGTATGTGTTTGATGCCGTGATCCCGGAGGGTATGACAGACGGGGAGACCAAATTCTTCATCAACCCCACAGGCCGCTTTGTGATCGGAGGTCCTCATGGGGACAGCGGACTGACAGGCCGCAAGATCATCGTGGATTCCTACGGTGGAATGGCCCGCCACGGCGGCGGCGCTTTCTCCGGAAAGGACTGCACCAAGGTGGACCGCTCAGCTGCCTATGCTGCCCGGTATGTGGCTAAGAATATCGTGGCTGCCGGCATTGCGAAGAAGTGTGAGATCCAGCTTTCCTATGCAATCGGCGTGGCTCACCCCACTTCCATTATGGTGGACACATTCGGGACAGGAAAGATGGAGGATGAGAAGATCGTGGAGATGATCCGCGAGAACTTTGACCTTCGGCCGGCCGGCATCATCAAGATGCTGGATCTGAGAAGGCCCATCTACAAACAGACAGCTGCCTACGGACATTTCGGCCGCACAGATGTGGAGCTTCCCTGGGAGAAGACCGACAAGGCGGAGGAGTTGAAAAAATATCTGTAAGGCTTTTCGGAATATATTTATAAACGAAATATATTTATAAAAAGTTTATAAAATTTTATGAGCGCTTTTTTGGGAAAGCGCTCTTTTTATGTTAAAATGACATCGGAGGTTTATGCTATGAAGTTTAAAACCCGACTGATCATTGCATTTTTTACAGTTATCATGGTGCCTGTGGTGCTGACGTCCCTGTTTATCCTTTTGCTGGGACGATACCAGATCAGCTCCATTGAAAAGACATACGGCCTCACGGGAACCACCGTGGAAGTGCTGACCAACCCGGTACAGGTGCTGGGACAGCTCACCGTGGAGCCCTGCCACGAACTGCGGGCGGAGGCTGTGGCGAATCCGGATAAGCTGGAGGACGCCACCTATCTGAATGAATTTAATGAGATGCTGGCAGACAAGAAGTCCTGCCTTATTGTGCGCAAAGATGACACCATTACCTACATGGGCGGAAAAGTAAATCGAATGGAAAAGGTACTGGAAAAGCTGCCATCCTACGGCAATACAGAGACCACCTCTGAAGCGGGCCTGTATTTTGGGGGGAATGTGCAGATCCTGGTAAAGCAGATTGATTTCCAGTACAGTGACGGGGCCGACGGCAGCGCCTTTATTGTGACAGATGTGGGAGATATGATCCCTGAAATTCGGGAATTTGCTGTGGATGTGCTGATCGTCATCGGTTTGGTGCTGATCTTTACGGCGGCAGTGCTGGTGCTCTGGATCTACCGTGCAGTCATGCAGCCTCTCGGGAGGATGCAGCAGGCCGCCCAGTATATCAAGGAGGGCAATCTGGACTTCGAGATGAAGTGGGAGACAGACGATGAGCTGGGACAGCTGTGCCGTGACTTTGAGGAGATGCGCAGGAGGCTGAAGGCCAACACAGAGGAGAAGCTGGCTTTTGACAAGGAGAACAAGGAGCTCATCAGCAATATCTCCCATGACCTGAAAACGCCGGTGACTACCATCAAGGGCTATGCAGAGGGCATTATGGACGGCGTGGCGGACACGCCGGAGAAGCTGGAGAAATACATCCGCACGATCTACAATAAGGCGGGAGAGATGGACACCCTCATCAATGAGCTGACCTTCTACTCCAAGATCGACACGAATCGAATACCCTACAATTTTGACACCCTATCGGTGAACAACTATTTTAATGACTGCGCCGAGGATCTGGCTCTGGAGCTGGAGCAGAGGGGCGTGGAGTTTGGCTATTTCAACTATGTGGAGGAGGACGTGCGGGTCATCGCGGACGCGGAGCAGATCAAGAGAGTCATCCATAATATCATCAACAACTCTCTGAAATATATAGATAAGCCAAAGGGAAAGATCAACCTGCGGGTCAAGGACGTGGGCGACTTTGTCCAGGTGGAGCTGGAGGACAACGGCTGCGGCATTGCGGCCAAGGATCTGACCAATATATTCGAGAGATTTTACAGGACGGACGCATCCCGGAACTCATCAAAAGGGGGAAGCGGGATCGGGCTTTCCGTTGTGAAAAAGATCATAGAAGACCACGGGGGGAAAATATGGGCCACCAGCCGGGAAGGCACGGGAACGACCATGTATTTTGTCCTCAGGAAATATCAGGAGGTGCCGGTAAATGAATAAGATACTGATCGTAGAAGACGAAGAAGCTATCGCGGATCTGGAAAAAGACTATCTGGAACTGAGTGGATTTGAGGTGGAAGTGGCCAATGACGGCGAGACGGGGCTTGAGAAGGCCCTGAATGAAGACTTCAACCTTCTCATCCTGGATTTAATGCTGCCCGGGGTGGATGGCTTTGAGATCTGCCGCCAGGTGCGGGACAAGAAAAATACGCCCATTATCATGGTGTCAGCCAAAAAGGACGACATTGACAAGATCCGCGGGCTGGGCCTGGGAGCGGACGACTATATGACAAAGCCCTTCAGCCCCAGCGAGCTTGTGGCCCGCGTGAAGGCGCACCTGGCCCGCTATGAGCGGCTTGTGGGAAGCGCGGCGGAGGCCAACAAGATCATCGAGATCCGCGGGCTTAAGATCGACACCACAGCCCGCCGGGTGTGGGTCAACGGGGAGGAAAAGAATTTTACGACAAAGGAGTTCGATTTGCTGACTTTTCTTGCAAGTCACCCCAATCATGTGTATACTAAAGATGAACTGTTCAGCGAGATCTGGGACATGGAGTCTATCGGAGATATCGCCACTGTCACGGTGCATATCAAGAAGATCCGTGAGAAGATAGAAATGGATACAGCTAATCCACAGTATATTGAGACCATCTGGGGAGTGGGCTACCGGTTCAAGATGTAGGGGATTCATTTGATCTATCAGGCTGTCTGCGCAGCGATACAGTTGTGCGGACAGCCGTTTTATTTTTACAGGAGAGAGAAGGCGGCATGATCACAAGCACGGCAAACCAAAAAGTCAAGAGACTGGTCACTCTGAAAAAGAAGAGAAAGGCCAGAGACGAGGAGCAGATCTTCCTTGCGGAGGGACTGCGCATGTTCCGGGAGGTTCCCGGAGACATGCTGCGGGAGCTCTATGTGTCGGAGGCATTTTACGAAAAAGAGCGGGAGCTGGTGGACAGAAAGGCCGGCGAGGCCGGCGTTTTCCCGGAGGTGCTCTCAGAGCAGGTCTTCTCCCATGTGTCTGACACCCGGACGCCCCAGGGGGTGCTCTGCGTAGTGCGAAGGAGAGAAGAGATGTCCTGTGAGGAGCTGCTGCAGCCGGATCAGGAGGGCCGGAAACCGCTCCTCATGGTCCTGGACAATCTGCAGGACCCGGGCAATCTTGGTACCATCGTCCGCACCGGAGAGGGAGCGGGCGTCACGGGGATCTTCCTGAGCCGGGACTGTGTGGATCTGTACAATCCGAAGACGATCCGCTCCACCATGGGCTCTATCTACAGGATGCCATGCCTGTATGTGGGTGACCTCCCGGAACTGCTGATGGAGATGAAGAAAAAGAAGATACAGACCTACGCCGCTCACCTGGAGGGAAGGACGGACTATGACAGGGAAGACTATACCGGAGGGTGCGCCTTTCTGATCGGAAACGAGGGAAACGGCCTGCGCCGGGAGGTGGCAGAGCTGGCGGATACCTACATCCTCATTCCCATGGAAGGAGAAGTGGAATCTCTGAACGCCGCCATAGCCGCCACAGTGCTCATGTTCGAGGCGGGCAGGCAGAGGAGAAGAAAATAAAAGCAGTATAGCAGAATAGAAGAGAAGGAGGGAGAAGCATGTCACCGATTTACTGGATCATCATCTTTATTGTGCTTCTGATCATTGAGATCGCCACGCTGGGTCTGACCACGGTCTGGTTCGCGGCAGGTGCGCTGGCCGCTTTTCTGGCCGGCATCCTGGGAGCCGGGCTGGCTGTCCAGATCGTGCTGTTCCTGGTGGTGTCCATTGTGCTTCTTGTGCTGACGCGCCCTGTAGCGCTGAAGTATTTCAACAACAAGAGGCAGAGCACCAATGTAGAGAGCATGATCGGCCGCCAGGGCGTGGTCCTGGAGACCATCGACACAATAAAGAGCCAGGGACTGGTGGAGGTGGACGGGGAGACCTGGTCCGCCAGGACAGATGAGCCTGAAGGAGTGATCCCCAAGGACACGGTAGTCTCTGTGGAAGGTGTGCAGGGAGTGAAACTGATCGTAAAGAAAAAGGAGGAACTTTAATATGCTGGGGGCAATTGTTGGAATCATACTTTTAATTTTTGTTGTGTTGATCCTTATTTCCTGTGTAAAGGTGGTGCCGCAGTCAAAGGCGCTGGTAGTCGAGAGACTTGGCGCGTACCAGGCCACATGGGGCGTGGGACTCCACTTTAAGATCCCGTTCATCGAGCGGGTGGCAAGACGTGTGGACTTAAAGGAGCAGGTGGTGGACTTTGCGCCCCAGCCTGTGATCACCAAGGATAACGTCACCATGCGGATCGACACAGTTGTGTTCTACCAGATCACGGACCCGAAGTTGTTCTGTTACGGCGTGGCAAACCCGATCATGGCCATTGAGAATCTGACGGCCACCACGCTGCGAAATATCATCGGCGACCTGGAGCTGGATCAGACGCTGACATCCAGGGAGACCATCAACACAAAGATGCGGGCTACACTGGACGTGGCCACAGATCCCTGGGGCATCAAGGTAAAGCGGGTGGAGCTGAAGAACATCATTCCGCCGGCAGCCATCCAGGATGCCATGGAGAAACAGATGAAGGCAGAGCGTGAGCGCCGTGAGGCCATCCTGCGGGCGGAAGGAGAGAAGAAATCCTCCATCCTTGTGGCAGAAGGTAAGAAAGAGTCTGTCATCCTGGATGCTGAGGCTGCGAAGCAGGCAGCTATCCTCCGTGCTGAGGCTGAGAAGGAGGCCACGATCAGGGAGGCAGAAGGACAGGCGGAGGCCATCCTCAAAGTCCAGCAGGCCAATGCAGACGGTATCCGTTTCCTGAAAGAGGCGGGGGCAGACCAGTCTGTTCTCACCATCAAGAGCCTGGAGGCCTTTGAGAAGGCGGCTGACGGAAAAGCTACCAAGATCATCATTCCTTCCGAGATCCAGGGCATTGCCGGTCTGGTGAAATCCCTGACCGAGGTGGCCGCTGCGGACGAGGAACAGAAATAAAGGCATAAATATACAAAAAACTTGAATAAAGTATACAAAAGTGCTATCATAAAAGCGGTACAACTTATTTTTATGCATCTATATGCATTTATATAAGATGTATACATTGATTTCAAGGAAGGATGTATATAAAATGAATTTAAAAGGACGCAGCTTTTTAAAATTACTTGACTTTACACCGGAGGAGATCCTGTATCTTGTGGATCTGGCAGAGGAACTGAAAGCAAAGAGGAAACAGGGGATCAAGGGCGACAGCCTGAAGGGGAAAAATATTGCCCTGATCTTTGAGAAACCCTCCACCAGGACCCGGTGTGCCTTCACCATCGGCGCTCAGGATGAGGGAGCTACAGCCACTTACCTGGCAGGAAGTGAGCTCCAGCTGGGCGAGAAGGAGAGCATCGAGGACACGGCCCGGGTGCTGGGACGCATGTTCGACGGCATCGAGTACCGCGGGTTTGAGCAGTCATTTGTGGAGGCCCTGGCCCAGTACAGCGGCGTTCCGGTGTGGAACGGCCTGACAGACCAGTGGCATCCCACCCAGTGCCTGGCTACCTTGCTGACACTGAAAGAAAAGTTCGGCTATGTGAAAGGGCTGAAGGTGGTCTATCTGGGAGATGGGCGCAACAACGTGGCAAACAGCCTTCTGGTAGGATGCAGCAAAGTGGGCGTCAATGTGGCTGTGGCCGCGCCTAAGAGTCTCTGGCCGGATGAGAAGCTGATCGAGACATGCAAAGCCTTTGCTGAGGCGGCCGGCTCCACAGTGGAAGTCTCCGATAAGCTGGATGTTGTAGAGGGTGCAGATATGCTCTACACAGACGTATGGTTCTCCATGGGAGAGGAGAAGAAGGAGCAGGAGCGCACCAAGCTGGCGCTGCCCTATCAGGTCAATGCGGAGCTGATGAAGAAGACAGGCAAGTCCACGACACTGTTCTCCCACTGCCTGCCGGCAAATAAAGGGAAAGAGGTAACCGAGGACGTATTTGAAAGTGAGGCCTCCGTTGTGTTTGACGAGGCGGAGAACCGTCTCCACACCATCAAGGCCATCATGGTGGCAACCCTCGGTGAATAACTGAGATATGATGAAGACTGAGATTTTATCCATGCTCCGGGAGAGCGACGGATATGTGTCCGGACAGCAGATCTGTGAGAAATTCCATGTTTCCAGAACTGCTGTCTGGAAAGTAATAGAACAGCTGAAGGAAGAAGGCTATCAGATAGAGGCAGTCCGCAACAGGGGTTATCGGTTGAGCGAGAGCCCGGATATACTGTCACAGGCGGAGATCGCAAGCAGGATCTCCACAGAGTGGGCAGGGCGGAATGTCTCTTATTTTCACGAGACGGACTCCACCAACACCCAGGCCAAGAAGCTGGGGGAGGAGGGTGCCCCCGCCGGGACCCTGGCAGTGGCGGACAGGCAGAACGCCGGGAAAGGGCGCCGGGGACGAAGCTGGGAGTCTCCCCCGGGAAGGGACATATACATGTCCCTTCTGTTGCGGCCGGATATCCGGCCCTCCGACGCGCCCATGCTGACGCTGGTCATGGCCCAGAGCGTGGCGGAGGCCCTGCGGGACCAGACAGGTATCGACGCCCGCATCAAGTGGCCCAACGACATTGTGGCCGGAGGGAAAAAGCTCTGTGGCATCCTGACGGAGATGAGCGCGGAGATAGACTATATCAACTACGTGGTCATCGGCGTTGGGATCAATGTGAACCAGCCCTCCTTCCCGGAGGAGATCGCGGACCGGGCCACCTCCCTTATGCTGGAGGCGGGCCGCACCTTTCTGCGGGCGCCCCTCATAGCCGCGGTGATGGAGCGGTTTGAGGAGAACTGCAGCCTCTTCCTGGGAACGCGGGATCTGTCCGGGATCCAGGCTGCCTACAATGATCTGCTGGTGAATGTGGGGGAGAAGGTGCGGGTCCTGGAGCCGGGACATGAGTACAGCGCCCTCTCTTCGGGTATCAATAAAAAAGGAGAGCTTCTCGTACAGAAGGAGGACGGCACCACGGAGGCTGTCTTTGCCGGGGAAGTCTCTGTGAGAGGAATTTATGGATATGTATAATGGAAAGGTCGTGCTCTGCGGAGCCAATTCATATGAAGAAAAATATTATCTGAACCCTGACTTTGAGCAGCTGCCGGATCACGTGAAGGACGAGCTGAAGATCATGTGCGTCCTCTACGTGCATGACGTGGGAGGCATTCTGACTCTCGTGTACGAGGAGGACGGGGAACTGTGCTTTGAGGTGACCTCCGCCGAGGGAGATGCCATGTTCGACGAGATCGGCAGCAGGCTGAAGATCAAACAGATCCAGCAGGAGAAGGAGGAACTGCTCCGGTCCCTGCAGCTGTATTACCGGGTGTTCTTTATGGGAGAGGACCTGGACCTGTAAGCAGGCAATAAGAGCAGCCCCATCAGGGGCGTAAGGAGGAGATAAGACAGATGCTTCTTGCAATCGATGTGGGAAATACAAACTTTACAATGGGACTTTTCCGGGAGGAGGAGCTGCTGGCAAAATTCCGCATGACGACAAAACTGCCCCGCACATCTGACGAGTACGGGATCGCCATCCGGGAACTGATCCGCAACCAGGGGGAAGATCCGGCTGAGGTGGACGATATTATCATCGCGTCTGTTGTGCCGGACATCATGCACTCCCTGACGAGCTGCATCATCAAATATTTTGACCGGAAACCCATCATTGTGTCGGCGGGGATCAAGACCGGCATCCGGGTGGCCACAGAAAATCCCAGGCAGACCGGAGCGGACCGTATCGTGGACGCGGTGGCTGCCTACTATCTCTACGGCGGACCGGTGATCGTGGTGGATTTCGGGACAGCCACCACCTACGATCTGGTGGAGCCCGACGGGACTTTTGCCGTGGGCGTCACAGCGCCCGGTATCCGCACATCCGCCAGGGCCCTCTGGGGAGATGCCGCCATGCTGCCGGAGATCGAGATCCGCAAGCCGGAGACCATCCTGGCCAGGGAGACTGTGTCCAGCATGCAGGCCGGCCTTGTCTACGGTTACATCGGCCAGACAGAGTATATCATCAGCCAGATGAAAAAGGAGTCCGGCTACACGGATGCGAAGGTGGTCGCCACAGGCGGACTGGGCAATATCCTTGCCGCCGCCACGGAGAGCATCGATATCTACGATCCCATCCTGACGCTGGAGGGACTGCGGCTCATCTACGAGAGAAACCGTTTCCGGAGCAGAAGGCCGGATGGGAGAAAGGACGCATAGGAGAATGGGAGACAGAAGAGAACTGAAGATAGGAGATCTGACGATCCGGCACCCCTATGTGCTGGCACCGATGGCAGGCGTGACCGACCTGCCATTTCGTCTGCTGTGCAAAGAGCAGGGAGCGGGCCTTCTGTGCATGGAGATGGTCAGCGCCAAGGCCCTGCAGTACAAGAACAAAAATACGAAAGCCCTGCTCTCCATCCACCCGGAGGAGTATCCGGTGTCCCTGCAGCTTTTCGGCTCAGAACCGGATGTGATCAGCGAGCAGGCCAAAGCCTTAGAGGAGCTGCCCTTCCAGATCCTGGACATCAACATGGGCTGCCCGGTGCCCAAGGTGGTGAAGAACGGGGAGGGCTCCGCCCTGATGAAGCAGCCCCGGCTTGTCCACGAGATCGTGTCCCGGACAGTAAAAGCGACCCGGAAACCGGTGACCGTCAAGATCCGGAAGGGATTTGACCACACCTGCGTCAACGCGGTGGAGATTGCCAGGATCATCGAGGACGCGGGGGCCGCTGCAGTGGCAGTCCACGGGCGGACAAGAGAGCAGTACTATTCCGGAAAAGCGGACTGGGACATCATCCGGCAGGTGAAAGAGGCGGTGCGCATCCCGGTCATCGGAAACGGGGACGTCACCTGCGTGCAGGACGCCCTGCACATGATGGAGCAGACCGGCTGCGACGGCGTTATGATCGGCCGGGGAGCCCGAGGCAATCCGTGGATCTTCCGGGAGCTGAAATGCTACGACGAGACAGGACGGATCCCGCCCCGCCCTGAGATCGGGGAGATCCGGGAGATGATGCTGCGCCATGCCCGTCTCCAGGTAAAGTACAAGGGCGAATATTCCGGCATCCGGGAGATGCGGGGGCATGTGTCCTGGTATACAAGAGGGCTGAGAGGATCGGCCCGGCTGCGGGAGGAGATCAACAAGGTGGAGACATACCAGGAGCTTGAGGAGCTGCTGCAGGAAAAACTGATGTAAAAATCTGATAAAGAACAGGTAAAACCCCGGCCTGGCCTTTGTACTTTTTTCCGTACAATGAGATTCCGGCATATAGTGCAATGGAGCGGAAGAGCGGGTGGGGAAAAATCAGACGGCAGGCGGGCGGCGAAAGACGGGTAGAAAATCTACTCGCGAATATTTACGGATATGATTATCTAAGAAAATGATATAAAGAAAGCGCAAAGAAATTCTGTAGAAAATCTACGGGATTTCTTTTTTTGCTTTACAGCTCCTTTACAGAAAGTTCACGGGAACCTGATTGAAGATGGAAAAGCCGGGCTTCTATAATCAGTTACGAACCCGGGAGGAAGAAGAACTGAATAAAGTTCGGACATGAATTATGAAAGAATCAGGAAAAGTGAGGTAGAGTATGATGAAAGTGAAAAGAATTGCAGCGGCCTGCATGACAGGCGTAATGGCATTGTCAATGGGAGCTCTTACAGCCTGCTCCGGCGGCAGCGCTGAAGGAGGAGACGCAGAGCAGGTCATTATATATTCAAATGCAGACGATGAGGCTGTGGAGGCCATGAAAAATGCCCTGGACGGCAACGGTTATGAAGGACAGTACATTTTCCAGACCTTCGGCACTTCTGAGCTGGGCGGAAAGCTTCTGGCTGAGGGTACAAATATTGAGGCGGATATGGTGACCATGAGTTCCTTCTATCTGGACAGCGCGCAGGAACAGAACAGCATGTTTAAAGATCTGACATTTGATGCAGCTACACTGGAGGAGACGCCGGCATTTTATCGCCCCATCACATCCCAGGAGGGAGCCATCATTGTCAATACGGAAGTAATGGAGGAGGCTGGCCTTCCCATGCCGACGTGCCTGAAAGACCTGGCAGATCCGGTCTACAAGGATCAGATCTCCGTCACAGATATCAAGAGCTCTTCCACTGCATGGCTTCTTATCCAGGCTCTGGTCAGCGAGTACGGTGAGGACGGTGCGAAAGAAGTTCTGACAGGTATTTATGAAAATGCAGGCCCCCACATCGAGGATTCCGGATCAGGCCCCATCAAGAAAGTGAGGGCCGGCGAAGTAGCTATTGGTTTTGGACTGCGGCACCAGGCAGTGGCGGACAAGGCGGAAGGTCTTCCGATTGACTTTGTGGATCCTACGGAAGGCAACTTCTCCCTGACAGAGTCGGTGGCTGTGATCGATAAAGGCGATGAGTCGAATGATAAAGCTATGGAGATGGCAGAGTGCATTATTTTAAACGGAAGAGAAGAACTGCAGGCGACCTACCCGAATGCCCTGTATGAGGGAGAAGAGACAAATGCAGAGAACAAATCCACCTACCCGAAGACATTCTCTGAACCTCTGACAGCAGAACTTCTGGAGCAGCACCAGGAACTGTCCGAAGAGTGTATGTCAGCAGCCCAGGAAGCAGAGTAGGAACAAAATTCCAGGCATAAAAGGTAAAAGAACAGGAAATCACAATCAGGTGATGATCCTGTTCTTTTTTTCGTTTCTTATGTATATATTAAGTATACGGTTAAGGGGAAAAATGTATTGACATTGAAAAAGACGTTATGTATAATATTGAAATTGTGAAAGTGGACTTAAACAGGAGGAAACTTCTGTAAAATAGACAGAATGCAAGCAGTAAGAGGAGAGGATTGAAATGGAAGAAAAGAAAACAATTCTGACTTATGAAGGCCTAAAAAAGCTGGAGGAAGAGCTCGAGAATCTGAAAGTGGTGAAGAGAAAAGAAGTAGCCGGAAAGATCAAAGAGGCGAGAGAGCAGGGAGACCTGTCTGAGAACGCAGAGTACGACGCAGCCAAAGATGAGCAGCGCGACATTGAGGCCCGGATCGAGGAACTGGAGAAGATCCTCAAGAATGCGGAAGTCGTTGTGGAGGACGAGGTGAACCTTGACAAGATCAGCATCGGCTGTACCGTGACTGTCTATGACGAAGAATTTGAAGAGGAGATGGAGTTCCGGATCGTAGGATCCACAGAGGCAAACAGCCTCCAGGGCAAGATCTCCAACGAGTCTCCGGTGGGACAGGCGCTGCTGGGCCACGAGGTGGGCGACAGCGTGACTGTGGAGACACAGGCAGGAGAACTGGTATACAAGGTTCTCAAGATAGAGAGATCCGTCTAAATCTATTTAGATCTATTTGGTTAGAAGATCCAGCCAGATCTGATTTAGACAGGAGAACACTACAAGATACAAAAAACAAGAAAAGAAGAAGGAGTGAATAAAGTGACCAGGCAGCAGAACAATGTACAGGAACAGGATGTGAACCAGCTCAGAAAGGTGCGCCGCGAAAAACTGGCGGAGCTCCAGACAAACGGGAAAGACCCGTTTAAGATTACAAAATACGATGTGACATGCCATGCGGCTGACATCAAAGATCATTATGAGGAGATGGAAGGGAAACACGTGTCCGTGGCCGGCCGTGTCATGCAGAAGCGCGTGATGGGCAAGGCTTCTTTCTGTAATGTTCTGGATCAGAGCGGAAATATTCAGTCCTATGTGGCCAGAGACGGGATCGGCGAGGAAGCCTACAAAGAGTTCAAGAAACTGGACATCGGTGACATCGTGGGCATTGAAGGCGAAGTCTTCAAGACAAAGACAGGAGAGATCTCCATCCACGCTTCCGCAGTGAAGCTCCTCTCCAAGAGCCTGCAGATCCTGCCGGAGAAATTCCACGGCCTGACAAATACAGACACCCGCTACCGCCAGAGGTATGTGGACCTTATTATGAACCCGGAAGTGCGGGATACTTTTATCAAGAGATCCCACATTATCAGCGCCATCCGCAGATACCTGGACAGCCAGGGATTCCTTGAGGTGGAGACTCCCATGCTGGTGAGCAACGCAGGCGGCGCGGCAGCAAGACCCTTTGAGACCCACTTCAATGCGCTTGGAGAGGACTTCAAGCTGCGCATTTCCCTGGAGCTTTACCTGAAGAGGCTGATCGTGGGCGGACTGGAGAAAGTTTACGAGATCGGCCGCGTGTTCAGAAACGAGGGACTGGACACAAGACACAATCCGGAGTTCACTCTGATGGAGCTGTACCAGGCTTACACAGACTACAACGGCATGATGGACCTCACGGAGAACCTGTACCGCCATGTGGCGCAGGAAGTGCTGGGAATCACCACCATCACCTACAACGGGGTGGAGATGGATCTCGGAAAGCCGTTTGAGAGAATTACCATGGTAGACGCTGTTAAGAAATACGCAGGCGTTGACTGGAACGAAGTAAAGACGACAGAGGATGCCAAAAAGCTGGCGGACGAGCATCACGTTGAATACGAGGAGCGCCACAAGAAGGGCGATATCCTGAGCCTCTTCTTTGAGGAGTTCGCGGAGAAGCATCTGATCCAGCCGACCTTTGTCACAGACCACCCCATCGAGATCTCACCTCTCACAAAGAAAAAGCCGGATGATCCGGAGTATGTGGAGCGTTTTGAGTTCTTTATGAACGGCTGGGAGATGGCGAACGCCTACTCTGAGCTGAACGATCCCATTGACCAGAGAGAGCGCTTCAAAGACCAGGAAGAGCAGCTGGCACAGGGCAACGACGAGGCAAACACCACGGACGAGGATTTCCTGAATGCCCTGGAGATCGGTATGCCGCCTACAGGCGGAATCGGCTTCGGTATCGACAGAATGTGCATGCTCCTGACAGATTCCGCAGCCATCAGGGACGTGCTCCTGTTCCCGACCATGAAATCACAGGGCGCGGCAAAGAATGCTGCAAACAACGAGGCGCAGGCTTCTGCACCGGCAGCGGCAGTTTCTAAGATCGATCTGTCCAAGGTAAAGATCGAGCCGCTGTTTGAGGATATGGTGGACTTTGAGACATTCAGCAAGTCCGACTTCCGCGCTGTGAAGATCGAGGCGTGTGAGGCTGTTCCGAAGTCCAAGAAGCTCCTGAAGTTCACCCTGAACGACGGATCAGACAGAAAACGCACGATCCTGAGCGGTATCCACGAGTACTATGAGCCCGAAGAGCTGGTTGGAAAGACAGCGATCGCCATTACAAACCTTCCGCCGAGGAAGATGATGGGCATCGATTCCGAGGGCATGCTGATCAGCGCCGTGTATGAGTATGACGGACACGAAGGCCTGAACCTGCTGATGGTAGATGACCAGATCCCGGCAGGAGCAAAGCTGTACTAAATCTTTAAATAGAGCAAACAAGGACACTTTTCTAAGAGAAATTTTAGAGGGTGTCCTTTTTCTATTTATGTGGCGGGAAAATGGCAGTGGGATCGAACCGGAGTGAACCAGGGAATAAGATGGCATTTTTATCGTACACCTGACCCTCTAATCTGTAGCTATAAGAAACAAAAAATGTTAGATAGCGATAAGAGGAGGAAACAATGGCAAAGATTTATTTTACATTGACAGGAACGAGGCACTATTTTGGAGATGATTTTTTGAAAAAGGGGATGCGGATTGAATTAGAAAAGGAACCGGATAATAAATATGACCGGGAAGCGATCATGGTAAAGGTGAAAGGCCTTGGAAAGATCGGTTATGTGGCAAACAGTATTTATACCGTGCTGGGGGAGGCTGTGAGTGCCGGCCGTCTGTATGATAAGATTGGCGACAGAGCGGCTGCTAAAGTTGTTCTGGTAACTTCAAACGGTATCCTGTGCAAAGTGTGTAAAAAGAGCCTGGCGCAGAAGATTAAGGATTCAGAAGAAGAGTAATAGACAGAGCCTGGAGGAAGTTTGTCTTTCCGGGCTCTGTTACGCATTTGGAGAAGGTATAATCGTTCTATCAATACCTTTGGATGTCAATACCTTTGGAATGATAGTAGATGATTTATATGGTATAATAAGCTAAATGGATTAAAAACTGGAGGAAAAGAAAAATGGCAGAAATGGAAAACAGCAAAGACCTGATAAGTGTGTTATGGAATGGTGCGGATATTCTCCGATCTAAAATGGATGCAAATGAATATAAAGATTATTTGTTGGGGATCGTTTTCTATAAATACCTGTCAGATTCCTTTTTGATTAGAGTATATGATCTGCTGAATGATGATAAGCCGGAAAATCTGAAAGATGCTCTGGAAGCGTATAAGGAAGCGCTTGCAGATGAAAGTGCTGAGGAATTAAAGGAGCAGATAAAATTAGAGTGTCATTATGTAATCGAGCCGGAACTTACATATACTTTTTTTGCAGAGATGGCAAAAAATAATTCTTTTAATCGTGAGCAGTTACAAAAGGCTTTTAATAATATAGAACAAAGTGATCCCTTATTTGCAGATCTGTTTACTGATATTGATCTGTATTCTAACCGTCTGGGAGCGGGAGATCAGAAGCAGAGTGACACAATTTCAAGTTTGATTAAGGAAATTGACAAAGCGGATTTATTGAACACAGATGCGGATGTGCTGGGAAATGCTTATGAATATCTGATTGGACAATTTGCTTCTGAAACAGGGAAAAAGGCTGGAGAATTTTATACACCTCAGGCTGTGTCAAAAATTTTGACAAGAATTGCAATCTCCGGGCAGGAGAAAAGGAGAGGATTGTCTGTATATGATCCCTGTATGGGTTCTGGCTCTCTTCTGCTGAATGCTAAAAAATACGCTTCAGAACCAGAGTATATCAGATACTACGGGCAGGAACTGATGACATCCACATATAATCTGGCAAGAATGAATATGTTTCTGCATGGGATTGCTCCGGAAAATCAAAAACTCCGCAATGGTGACACGTTGGATGAAGACTGGCCTACCGGAGAGGAGACAGATTTTAACATGGTGCTTATGAATCCACCGTACTCTGCAAAATGGAGTGCGGCAGCAGGCTTTCTGCAGGATGAAAGATTCAGCGACTATGGAGTGCTGGCACCTAAGTCAAAAGCGGATTATGCATTTTTATTGCATGGACTGTATCATTTAAAGAGTAATGGAACTATGGCGATTGTATTGCCTCATGGAGTCCTTTTCCGCGGAGCGGCAGAAGGGAAAATACGAGAAAAACTGCTTCGGGCAGGTAATATCTATGCAGTCATAGGACTGCCGGCGAATTTATTTTATAATACATCGATTCCTACATGTATCATTGTGTTAAAGAAGCATAGAGACGGAAGAGATGTACTGTTTATAGACGCCTCGAAGAAGTTTGAAAAAGGTAAAAGACAAAATGCGATGACAGATGAGCACATAGATGCCGTTATTGACCTCTATAAGAATAGAGAGACTGTAGACAAAGAATCTTTTCTTGCCAGTTTTGAAGATATTGAAAAGAATGATTTTAATCTCAATATACCGCGATATGTTGATAATTTCGAGAAGGAAGAAGAAGTTGATCTAAACGCACTTTTAACGGATATGAGAAAGACGGATGAAGAACTTGAAAATGTACATCAGGATTTTGTGTCACTTCTCAAAGAATTAACTTCATCGGATGAAAACATCATGGCATCGTTAAATGACTTGATTGGAAGGATCGAGAGGTAAACAAATATGGGAAAACCAGAGATCAGATTTAAAGAGTTTACAGATGATTGGGAACAGCGTAAGTTGGGAGAGGTGATTGAGGATTATGTAGAAAAAACTACAGTGGAAAATCAGTATCCAGTTCTAACATCTTCTCAGCAGATGGGAATTGTTTTACAAGATGACTATTTTTCGGGAGATAGAGTGAGCCAATCTGGAAATATTGGATACTTTGTGATCCCAAGAGGATACTTTGCATATCGTAGCAGAAGTGACAACGATGTTTTTGTATTTAATAGGAATGACTGCATAGATAAAGGAAGTATTAGCTATTTTTATCCAGTATTTAAACCAAGTGGAGTTGATTCCGACTTTCTTTTGAGACGATTAAATTATGGATTAGAAACACAATTGAAAATCGCTTCAGAAGGAACAGGTCAACATGTTTTGTCGTTGAAGAAATTTAAAAATATGACAGCTCTTTTTCCTAGTATTAATGAGCAGAGGAAAATCGGGGAATATTTTACACGTTTAGACCACCTCATCACTCTTCACCAGTGTAAGTGTTTTCATATCCAAAATGTCTTAAAGTTCATAAGAGTTAAAATCATAACAGTAGAAAAGGAGAAAAGCGATGCCTGAATTAGAGTCAATGATAGAAAAGAAACTGATTGAGCAGTTGAAATATGGTGAATCTCAGTGGACTTACCGGCCAGATTTGAAAACAGAAGCGGATTTGTGGGCGAATTTCAGGTATATCCTTGAGCAGAATAATAAGGAGCGTCTGAATGGACAGACGTTATCCGATGCAGAGTTTGAGCAGATAAAAAACCAGCTTCAGTTTTCTTCATTCTATAAGGCGGGAGAATGGCTGGTGGGTGAAAATGGGAAAGTGCAGGTTCATGTACAGCGGGATACAGATCGCCTGCATCTTGTAGTGATAAATCATGAGCATATCGCAGGCGGCAGCAGCGTCTATGAGGTGATCAATCAGTACAGTGCATTGAGAACGGAAGAAGATGATAAAATTCCAACCCGGGACAGAAGATTTGATGTAACTTTGATGATTAACGGACTACCATTGATCCATATTGAGTTGAAAAATAAACAGCACTCATATATGGAAGGATTCCGGCAGATAAAGAAATATATCGGGGAAGGAAAATTTACCGGAATTTTTTCCGCGGTACAGATGTTTGTAGTGAGCAATGGTGTAAATACAAAATATTTCTCGGCAGCAGGTGATACGGAGCTCAATGAAAAGTTTATCAGTGGCTGGGTAGATAAGGATAATAATCCTGTGACCGATTATATTGATTTTGCCAAAAGTGTACTTCGCATACCGGAGGCACATGAGATGATTGCCAGATATACAGTATTAGACAAGGAAGCCAGGAAGTTAATCCTGCTTCGTCCATATCAGATCCATGCCATTGAGGCAATACGGGAAGCGTCTAAGACAGGCAGGTCGGGATTTGTGTGGCACACAACGGGATCGGGAAAAACACTGACATCCTATAAGGCGACAAGAAATCTATTGATGGATATTCCATCAATAGATAAAACAGTGTTTCTCATTGACCGGAAGGATCTGGATGCGCAGACAACGATGGCATTTCAGGCCTATGCCAATAATGATCTGATTGATGTTGAGGAGACTGATAATGTAGATGACTTAAAGAGAAAACTGAAAGCGGACGACAGGCGGGTTATTGTCACAACAATCCAGAAGATGCAGAGACTGATCTCCAGAAGGCTGCGGGAGGGGACTTCGGAATATACTAAAACTAAGAATTTAAAGCTTGCTTTCGTAGTAGACGAGTGTCACAGGGCAGTTTCCCCCGGGACTAAGAGAGAATTGGAAAGATTTTTTGGAAATTCTTTATGGTATGGTTTTACAGGAACGCCGAGATTTTCAGAGAATCCGTATCCACAGATGGGCGATCTGCCCCGGACAACTGAAGAATTATATGGAAAGTGTTTGCATAAATACACGATTCAAAATGCCATTCATGATAACGCTGTACTGGGGTTCCAGGTGGAGCATAACGGACCTAAACACATTTCTGACGAGACGGATCGCAGCGTATATGAGACAGAGTCGCATATGCTGCAGGTTTTGGATGTTATTTTGAACAAGTCATATCACAAGCTGGGATTTCAGAATGGAAAAGGACAGACCTATGAAGGACTGCTTACCACAAGTTCCATCCCGATGGCCCAGAAATATTATGAGCTTCTGGAAAAGGTGAAGAATGGGGAAACTTCCTTGAAAATTGACGAGAAGATCAGGCAGGTACTTCCGGATTTCCCGAAGTTTGCCATTACATATTCGGTCACGGAGAATGAGGACGGCTCTCAGGTAAATCAGCAGAAAATGCAGCATGCATTAGATATGTACAATAAGATGTTTGATACAAAATATGACCTGGGTCAGATACAGGCTTATAATGGCAACCTTAATAAAAGACTTGCAAGAAAAGACGACAAGTTTAAGAGGAGAAAAGAGCAGTTGGACCTTGTGATCGTTGTAGACCGTCTGCTGACAGGTTTTGATGCTCCCTGTATGTCTGTTATATTTATCGACAGGCAGCCTATGGGCCCCCACGATCTGATTCAGGCATTTTCACGAACGAACCGGATCTATGATAAGAATAAAATGTACGGACAGATTGTTACATTCCAGGCTCCGAAGATGTTTAAAAAATGTGTGGATGATGCAGTGAAACTCTACTCTGCAGGAGGTACAAATAGCGCTATCCTGGCAGAATGGGATGAAATCGAGTCCGCATTTAAAAAAGCACTGGCAGCTCTCCGGGTATCTGCAGAGACTCCATCTGAAGTACCGGGAATGTCTATGAAAGAGAAAAAGGTGTTTGCGAAAATTTTTCAGAGCTTTGACAGACTGTTTGCGCAGCTTAGATCCTTTTCGCAGTATGAGGACAGTATGCTGGAGGAATATGGGATTACGGAGAAAGAATATGAGGATTATGCCGGACATTATCAGAATGTAATGGAGGAAATCAAAATAGAGAAGGAAGGATCTGAAGACGAAGGAGGTGAGACGTCAGAGGCTGATCCAGAGTATGAGCTGATGGCATACAGTAATACCAAAATCGATTATGAGTATATTATTAATCTGATACAGAATATTGTGACGCCAGATGAGGATGCTGATGCTCTTACTCCGGAAGAGCGTCAGAAGCAGATTGATGAGGTTAGGCAGTACGTTGAGGAACTCAGAAAGGAGAATCCAAAGATTGCGGATATTATGTCCGGTTTAATAAGTGAGATTGAGGCGGACGAGGAGAAATACAGAGGACAGTCTATTCTGAATATTGTAGAAAATATGAAGAATGAATGTATTGATAAGGTGATTTCTGATTTTTGTATTACATGGTATGCTTCTAAAGATGATGTAATGTATGCGGCGATGCATTACAGAAATGGGGAGATACCGAATGCGAGTGTGATAAAATCTACGATTGATTATACAACCTACAAAACGATAAGCGAAAAACCGCTGCCCAAGTTTAAATATTATGCCCAATGTATGGCAGATTTAAAGAAAACATTGGATGAAGAAGTCAAGCCATTGATCAGCCATTCGTAATACGGATATTAAAAGAGCATCAGAGTCTGAAGCATTATATCAGCGTAAGTTATTTCGGGAAAGGAAGGTAGCGGGAGCTTATGCAAAGTGATATGAATAAGACACAGCTCTTTTATGAGTATTATAAACAATGGGTAGACGTATATAAAAAAGGTGCGATCAGAGAGGCTACGATGGCAAAATATCTAATGACTCAGAAGTGGGTAGAAACACTTGCACCAGATCTGTTAATATCAGATCTTACGAGAACAGCATATCAGCAGCTTCTCAATGACTATGCCCTAAATCATGAAAGGCAGACTACGCTGGACTTTCATCACCAGCTTAAGGGGGCTATACTCGATGCTGTTGATGAAGGATTGATTGAAAGAGATCCTACACGTAAGGCGATCATAAAAGGGAAACCTCCGGGAGTTAAGAAAATAAAGTATCTGAATCAGTTTGAATTACATACCTTGATAGCCAGTCTGAATCTTAAAGAGAAACCGAACTGGGACTGGTTTATTCTACTGGTGGCAAAGACCGGTATGCGATTTTCGGAGGCGTTGGCAATTACTCCGGGAGATTTTGATTTTGCGAGGCAGACTTTATCTATTAGTAAGACATGGGACTATAAAGGTGAGGGGGGATTTCTGCCTACCAAGAATAAATCTTCAGTCCGAAAAATTCAGATTGACTGGCAGATCGTTGTTAAATTTGCGGAGCTGACCAAAGGAATGCCGGAAGACAGACCGATTTTTGCCGGGAAAGCCAAGATTTATAATTCTACGGCTAATGATGTGCTTACAAGACGTTGCAGGGAATGTGGAATATCAGAAATTTCCATTCATGGACTCCGGCATACGCATGCATCACTTTTGCTGTTTGCAGGAGTATCTATTGCGAGTGTTGCCCGAAGATTAGGACATGCAAGCATGACGACAACACAGAAAACATACCTGCATATTATACGAGAACTCGAAAATAAAGATGTTGATCTGGTAATGAGAACTCTGTCAGGCTTATAAAAGGATAGTGGTAGGAAAATTTACGCTGATATGGATGAGCGGTGCACCCGTTACATGGGTGCACCGTAAGTATATATGCAGGTTGCCTAAAAAACACACAGGTTTAATTTTTTGCATGCCAGGTATAGTTTTTGTTACAGGTTTTTCTCCCGGAGGACTTAAAATAGTACGTGATGATATGATAAGATAGACTCAGTGTACCGGCCGGCGGAGGGGCTGGCCGGGCGCTCCTGGGAGAAGAGGTTTTTATGAAATTATTGAAACTTGTGATCGTGGACGATGAACCTATCCTGCTGCAGGGACTGCTTGACACCTACGACTGGGCGGACATGGGTTTTAAGGTAGTGGGCTCAGCCCAGAGCGGCGAGCAGGCCATAGAGGTGATCAAAGAGACAAAGCCCCATGTGGTGCTGACGGACATACGGATGAAGCAGATCACGGGGCTTATGGTGATGGAGGAGATCCAGAAAACGGACATGGACTGCATGTTTATCGTCCTCAGCGCCTACCGGGATTTTGACTATGCCCAGCAGGCCTGCGATCTGGGGGCTTTCGCGTAGCTGCTGAAGCCTATTGAGGATGAGAAGCTGCGGGAGACCATGGGGGCAGCCTACCGGACCTGCATGGAGCAGATGGGGCAGGAAGCCAGATATGAGAGCTGGGAGAAGCTGCTGGTACAGGATGGAACCAGCTTTCAGCAGGTGGTTGTGCAGAATTATGTCCGGGACAGGCTCCCGGAGGAAAAGGTGGAAGAAGTCTTCCGGACGCTGGGAGACATGCCTGGAAATGAGGAGCGCTTTATCACTGTGTACGCGGATATAGATGTGGCCTACAAGATCACGGATTACCTGGATTATGAAGCGGCCAGATTTGCACTTCTTAAAAGGCTGGAAGAGGAGCTGGAGAGCCGCTATTTCTGCTGGCGGGCCGACGGCGAGGAGACGGGCAGCGCGTTTATCGTCCGCACCACGGACAAAGAGGCGGTGGGAAAGCTGAAGCACTTCCTGGAATACATTAAAAAGGAGGAGCAGAGCAGGGTTGTTGCCGCCATATCAAAGCCCTACAAAGGCATTGCCGGGATCAAAAGAAGTTATGTGGAAGCCCGGAAGCTGTTCGAGATTGCCAGTGTGTCCGGAGCGGGTGCTTTTACTTCCCCGGAGGGGGTGGAGCTGCCGGACCAGGCGGCGACGGCCGGAGAAAGCGGGGACGTGGACAACCTGATCGTGAACGCTGTGCGCAGGAACAGTGAGAAAGAGCTGAAGGAGGCCTTTGTCCAGTTTGTCTACGGGCTGCCTCACGAGGAGGAACAGCAGCGGCAGCATCTCCACCGGATGATGCTGAAAGTGGAACTCATGCTCCAGGCGTCTTACGGGTTGTCGGAGGATATCCGGGAAAAGTTCCGGGGCTACTACGATAATCTGGGAACCATCGGCACGGCAAAGATGGTGGATGTCTGTTACCGGATCCTGTGCGCGGCCATTGAAGTGAGAAAAAGTGACGCAAAGCAGGATGAGACGAGATATTTTAAAGAGTACATGTCAGAGGCAGTGGCTTATATAGAGGAACATCTCAGGGATGAGGAGCTGTCCATTGTATCTGTGGCCTCCCACATTTATCTGAACCCGGTCTATTTCGGAAGGGTGTTTAAAAATACGTTCCACATGACGTTCAAGCAGTATCTTCTCCAGCAGAGGATGGAGAAGGCCAAAAAGCTGCTGGAGGAAGGAAAAGGCAGTATCGGAGATATCTGTGAGGCGGTGGGGATCCACAACCCGTCCTATTTTTCCCATGTGTTCAAGCAGTACACGGGGAAGCTCCCAAGCGAATACAAGAAAGAGTACGAGGGATAGACAGAAATCGATATGAAAAGAAACGAGAAGGTATCCGGCATACAGAAAAAATATCTGAAGTATACGGCGGCGCTCCTGGGGCTTGCGCTTCTTCTCTCCAGCCTGGGGGCCGGCCTGTATGTGAAGAACAGGCTGACCCGGGCGGTGATCGCAAAATACGAGTTTATGACGGAGAGAATGGGCATCAGCCTGGAAAATCTGTTTCGCCAGAGCGACGAGGCGACGGCAGAGTGCGTCCTCTATGACGATGTGCAGCAGAGCCTGCGCAGTAAGGGGCTGGAGGAAGTCAGCCGCATTGGTCTGAGTAAATATTTCGCCTATGTGGGGCTGGAGCACATCGCGGATTACTGCTATGTGGATAATAAAGGGAACGTATACAGTAAATCCTATTCAGATGTAACCTTTGAGGATGTGACAGACAGCGGTTTCCAGGAGTATCTGGGAGCGGACTACGCCCGGACGAAATGGTTCTGGGCGAAAGATACGCTTTTTGGAACAGAGGAGGAGGCGCTTTTTATCGGAAGGTATGTCCGGAGCATGGAGTACGCCCACGACCCCGGGATGCTGTTCTTCAGGATGGATGATGCGTTTCTGGAGGGGATCACAGGGACAAGTGGAGAGCTGACAAGCGAGGCGGCGGTTGGAATTATCGACGCCAAAGGGCAGCTCTGTTTTTCCTCGGTCCCGGAGGAATTCAGCGTGGGTAAGAAGCGCCAGGCGGATATAGCGGAGCGTATCGCCGGGAGCGGGTCTGCCGGCATGATCCTGGAGGGGGAAAGTGTTCCGGGAGGCGTTCTGTCGGCGTACCGGGATGAGGCCAGCGGGCTGGCGGTCTTTTCCTTTGTGCCGGACAGGGTGCTGAACCAGGGGATCTTCCCTGTTTTCCTGGTGCTGGCCGGGATCTATCTTGTGGTGCTGGCTGCGGCCGCGGTGCTGAGTATTTATTTCTCCAGAAGATTTACAAAGCCCATCCAGGAAATCCGGACGGCCATGGCGGAATTTGACGGCAGCAATTTTGACCGGACCATAGAGCTTCACACAAACACAGAGCTGGACGAGATCGGTCATTCCTACAATGAACTGCTCGGGAATATCCAGAGGCTGCTGGAGGAGATCAAGGAGCAGGAGAGAGAGCTGCGCACATCGGAGCTGAACATGCTGATCAGCCAGATCAATCCTCATTTTCTGTACAATACACTGGATACGATCTATATGCTGGCGCGGATCAACAAGGAAGAGACGACTATGCGGATGATCCAGGCCCTGTCCAGATATCTGCGGCTGTCGCTGAGCAAAGGAAACGATATAGTGACTGTGGAAGACGAGCTGGAGAATGTGAAGAGTTACATGGAAATCCAGCAGATACGAAACAAAGATCTTTTCTCCGACCAGGTAGACTGCCGGGTGGATGCCGCCCACACAACTGTTCTGAAGCTGGTCCTGCAGCCGCTTGTGGAAAATGCAGTAAAGTATGGATTCCGGGATATTTTTGAGGGAGGGCAGATCCGGATCACCGTGTGGAAGGAAGAAGAGGAGCTGTACCTGGAGGTGTACAATAACGGTACCCCCATGGAGGCGGACATGGTGCAGAAGATCAACGGAATGAACAAGCTGCCTCTGGGAGAGATGAAAAACTGCTTTCCGGATAAGAGGCACGGCTACGGCGTGGTAAATATTCTGACCCGGCTCAGACTGAAGTACGGGGACGGGGCAGCCTTTTACTGCAGAGCACAGGAAGATGGAACCACATGTACGATCAAAATTCCCCGGGGAGACGGGCAGGAGGCATATGAGCAGGAACAGATACAGATTTAAAGGAAGAGTCATACAGGCGGCAGCGGTTTCCCTGCTTTTCGCCGTGGCAGCCGCAGGCTGCGCGGGAAGGCAGACAGAGGAAAACGCAGGCGGGGAGGAGGTATCCATCCCGGTCATCCTGATCGTGGACTCCTCTACAGGCAATAAAAATGAGGAAGATGTGATCCAGGCATTCAATGAACTGTATGATGGGAAGTGGCAGGCGGATGTGGAGTGGGTCATGGAGACGGAGGAAGAGTACCGGCAGAACCTGAAAAGGCAGAATGTGACAGATACCCTCCCGGCAGTTATTACAGATCTCCGGATGCTTCCCGCCTTCTATTATACGATGATCCAGGATGGCAGGATCGAGGAACTGTCCGGGTATATCAAGGAAGATGAAGAGTGGATGGAGATGATCGAGCCGTCGGTGCTGGAGTCCTGCAGCGAGGAGGACGGCAGTATCTATCTGGGCCCTGTCAGTACGGCGGCATTTTCCTGTTCCGGGATCTTCTGGAACGAGGAGCTGTTTGCCCAGGCGGGTATTGAAAAATTCCCCGAAACATGGGAGGAATTCTGGGAGTGCTGCGAGAAGCTGGAGAGCTGCGGCATCACTCCGCTGGCCCTTCATACGGAGGGGACGGCCTGGGCGCCCATGCTTTTTGCCACGGCGGAGGCAGCCTCCACGGAGGAAGGAGCGCAGTTCATGCAGCAGTTCTACCCGTATACCTATCAGGGCGAAAGCGGGCTGCGCATTGCCCGGACGCTGGAGCGGCTGTTTCGGTACACTACAGGTGATGCGCTGCATGCTGATTTTGATGTGTCCTATGAGAATTTTTTCTCCGGGAAGGCAGCCATGATCCCCAACGGATACTGGATGATGGATCAGATTCCCGAAGAGTGGCAGGACAAAGTAAGGTTCTCGGCATTTCCGGAAAACAGGCTGATCTCATCCCCTGAGACATTTGGCTGGGCCATTGTGTCCAGCTACAGCCAGGAAGTCAAAGAGGGGGCGGCGGCTCTTCTGAAGCTGCGCACGCAGATGAACATGGAGCAGAGGGAGGAGCTGTTTGAACAGAGTCCGGATTCCCTGACCCAGGCAGAGCGGGACTATATAGAGACTTACAAAAGCGGCCCGGTCCTTGTCCCCAACTACCAGGTGAAATGGAACTCCATCCTGCAGGAGGAGACGCTGGGAACCATCCTTCCGGATCTGGCCCAGGGGAAGATCAGCCCGGAGGAATTTACAAAAAAAGAAGATGAGAGCATCCAGGAATTTCTGGAGGAGCAGTGATGCTTCGGCGCCGGAGAAGATACCGGCGCTGAAGTATTTTTTTTGGCATTCCTGGTTTTTTATTTGATAACGGGGAGGAAGAGCGGCCGGTTATAATAGTCCCAGAACAAAGAAAACAGAGGTTTTCAGAAAGGCGAGGAAGGATATGAAAAAGAAAAAAGTAATATCATTATTATTAGTTGCAGCCATGACAGCAGGCCTGGTGGCAGGATGCGGAAGCTCCTCTGACTCCGGGGACAGCGGCAGCAGTGAGGCAGAAGGAAAGGTATATTACCTCAACTTTAAGCCTGAGGCGGACGAGTACTGGCAGGAACTGGCGGAAGTCTACACAGAGGAGACCGGCGTGGAGGTGACAGTTCTGACAGCAGCTTCCGGAGAGTATGAGAAGACACTGAAATCAGAGATGGCAAAGACAGATGCGCCTACCCTGTTCCAGGTAAACGGACCTGTGGGACTGGCAAGCTGGAAAGACTACTGCTATGATCTGTCTGACTCCGATATCGCAGGGGAGCTGACAGACGACAGTTTTGCGCTGATGGACGGCGATAAGATGGCAGGTATTGCCTACGTTATCGAGAACTACGGCATTATCTACAACAAGGACCTTCTTGAGAAAGCAGGCTACACAGCAGACGATATCACAGACTTTGACAGCTTCAAAAAGGTAGTGGAAGACATTACGGCAAGAAAGGATGAACTTGGATTTTCCGCTTTTACATCAGCAGGCATGGACAGCTCATCTGACTGGAGATTCAAGACACATCTGGCAAATCTTCCGATCTACTATGAGTACAAGGATGAGGGCATTGACAATACAGACGCCATCAAGGGCACATACCTTGACAATTACCGCCAGATCTGGGATCTGTACATCAATAATGCAACCTGCGAACCGACAGAGATTTCCACAAAGACAGCCGATGACTCTACAGCAGAGTTTGTGACAGAGGAAGCGGTCTTCTACCAGAACGGTACATGGGAGTACAACAACATTGCGGATATCGGGGATGAGAACCTTGGCATTCTGCCGATCTACATCGGAGTTGAGGGCGAGGAGAACCAGGGCGTCTGCACAGGAACAGAGAACTACTGGTGTGTAAACTCCAAGGCATCTGAGGAAGATATCCAGGTAACACTGGATTTCATGAACTGGTGTGTAACTTCCGATGAAGGTGTGGAGGCTATGTGCAAGGATATGGGATTTGTCATTCCGTTCAAGTCCAACCTTGAGTCTGAAAACACACTGGTAAACGAAGCCAACGCGTACATGGAAGATGGGAAAACACCTGTGACATGGGTATTCTCAACCATGCCTTCTGAAGAGTGGAAAAACGGCGTAGGATCTGCGCTGACTGCATATGCGGCAGACCAGACAGATGCCAACTGGGATAAAGTTGTAAGCGCATTTGTGGACGGATGGGCTACAGAGGCAGCGGCATCAGCAGAGTAATCTTTCCGGAAGATCTGAAAGACATATTGAATTGAACAGGAAAGCGGCGGGCAGAAAAAGTCTGAACGCCGCTTTTTCAGAAGGAGGAGGATTTATATGGAAAAAGCGATCAAGCGGTATATGCCCATCTTTGTGCTTCCCACATTCTGCGCATTTATCCTTGGATTTATTATTCCGTTCGTAATGGGGATCTGGCTTTCGTTCTGCAAATTTACCACAGTCACGGATGCGAAGTTTGTCGGATTATCCAATTACATCGAGGCGTTTAAGGACACGGTGTTCAGACATTCTTTCTGGTATACCGCCCTTTTCGCCGTGGTATCGCTGGTGGTGATCAATGTGATCGCCTTTGCCCTTGCCATGGCGCTGACCCAGAAAATGCGGGGAACCAATATTTTCCGCACGATCTTTTTTATGCCGAACCTGATCGGAGGCATCGTGCTGGGCTACATCTGGCAGCTCATCTTTAACGGCGTGCTGGCGCACTACAGCACAGCGCTGGGGCTGAATGAGTGGTACGGTTTCTGGGGACTGATCATTCTGGTGAGCTGGCAGCAGATCGGTTATATGATGATCATTTACATTGCAGGGCTTCAGTCCATCCCCGGAGACGTGATGGAGGCGGCCCAGATCGACGGCGCATCGCGGATCCAGAGACTTTTCAAAGTGACCATCCCCATGATGATGCCATCCATCACCATCTGTATGTTCCTGTCTATTACCAACGGATTCAAGCTCTTTGACCAGAACCTGTCGCTGACGGCAGGAGAACCGTCCAAGATGTCCGAGATGATGGCCCTGAACATATTCAACACATTCTATGGACGTACCGGATGGGAGGGCGTCGGCCAGGCCAAAGCAGTGATCTTCTTCGTCATCGTTGTGGCTATCGGCATGCTCCAGCTCCGGGCTACCCGTTCAAAGGAGGTGCAGCAGTAAATGAAAAAGAGAAGCGGGATAAACACGCTGGGGACCGGCGCTTTCACCATACTGGGGCTGGTCTACATCGCCCCGATACTGATCGTGCTTATGAATTCCTTTAAGAAAAAAGTATATATCAACAAAGAACCTTTTACGCTGCCGACGGAAAAGACGTGGAACGGCCTTGAGAATTATCTGACAGCCATCGACAAGTACGAGCTGCTCAGCGCCGTGGGCTGGACGGTATTTATTACCGTTGGCTCCGTGCTGGTGATCCTTGTGTGCACATCCATGTGCGCCTGGTATATCACAAGGGTAAAGACAAAATTTACTAAGGCCCTGTACCTGCTCTGCGTGTTCTCCATGGTAGTTCCCTTCCAGATGGTGATGTTCACCCTGTCTCTGGTGGCGGACCGGACCAGGCTCAACACACCCTGGGGAATTATCATCATTTACCTGGGATTCGGGGCGGGGCTGGCAGTCTTTATGTTCTGTGGTTTTGTAAAATCCATTCCGCTGGAGATCGAGGAAGCGGCTCTTATCGATGGCTGCACGCCTCTTAGAACTTTCTTTTCTGTGGTGCTTCCCATTATGAAGCCGACATACATCTCCGTGGGGATACTGGAAACCATGTGGATCTGGAATGACTTCCTCCTGCCTTACCTTGTACTGGACCTGAATAAATACAAGACCATATCCATTGCGATCCAGTATATGAAGGGAAGCTACGGCCGGGTGGACATGGGCGCCATCATGGCGGCGCTGATCCTGGCGGTCATCCCGGTGATCATCTTCTACCTGTCCTGCCAGAAGCACATTATCAAAGGTGTGGCAGCAGGCGCGGTGAAAGGATAAAAC
>OGXL01000296.1_pt1 | contig 42414 bp, 37 predicted proteins | sample 1576311 | NCBI WGS metagenome assembly OGXL01 (sample SAMEA3541564, study PRJEB24748) | human gut metagenome | biome: human gut; feature: human-associated habitat; material: faeces | place: China | collected 2012 | reverse complement strand
AACCGAAAAAGCCAAAAGGAGGACATTCTATGACGAAATGCAAAAGAAAGCTGCTCCCCGCAGAGCCATACGAAATTGACGCACTGGAAAGCTGGTTTTCCGACCTTTCCGCAGAGGGACTGCATGTGCAGAAGGCAAATGCCCTCTTTGCGACCTTCACAGAGGGCGAGAAAAAGCGTCTGCTTTTCCGCATGGAGCCGAAGCAGGATGCTATTTTCCCTGCTTTGGACGAAAGCAAGGCGGAGGAACGGAATGCACAGCATAAGGAAAAGGGCTGGAGCTTTGTCTGTGGGTTGAACCGCTTCTATGTCTATGCCGCAGAGGAAGGCACAGCGGATTACTTTGCCACGCCTGAGGAAGAAGGCGCATATTATCCCGACCACCTGAAGGGAAACAAACCTCTCAACAACAAATATGCAGAGCTTCTGCTTGCTCTTCTGATGATTGCAGGTTTTATTTATATCACACTGAGGCTGACCACCTACGAATGGGTAACAGGCTCAACCATCCCCAAGAATTTTACGATACGATAGATACTTTGTCTTTTCAGGAGATTGCTTATCGTGTAGCCGATGCTTTCTTTGGCGAAGACATCCCTGCCGATACCCTGAAACAAATAGTGTATGACACATTGAGCTTTGATGTACCGTTGGTGAAAGTGGCGGACAACATCTATTCTCTGGAACTTTTCCACGGACCGACTCTGGCTTTCAAAGATGTAGGCGGCCGTTTTATGGCACGTTTGCTGGGCTACTTCATCAAGAAAGAAGGGCAGAAGGATGTGAATGTGCTGGTAGCGACTTCCGGTGATACGGGAAGTGCCGTTGCCAACGGTTTTCTGGGGGTGGAAGGTATTCATGTATATGTACTTTACCCGAAAGGAAAAGTCAGCGAAATACAGGAGAAGCAGTTCACTACTTTGGGACAGAATATCACCGCTCTCGAAGTGGACGGAACGTTTGATGATTGTCAGGCACTGGTAAAAGCTGCTTTCATGGATAAGGAACTGAACGAACATCTGTCACTGACTTCCGCCAATTCTATCAATGTAGCCCGCTTCCTGCCGCAAGCATTCTATTATTTCTATGCTTATGCACAGCTGAAGCGTGCCGGAAAAGCCGATAATGCCGTGATTTGTGTTCCTAGCGGAAACTTCGGAAACATCACAGCCGGATTGTTCGGCAAAAAGATGGGCTTGCCTGTCAAACGTTTTATTGCTGCCAACAATCGCAACGATATATTCTATCAATACCTGCAAACAGGTAAATATAATCCCCGCCCATCCGTTGCAACCATTGCCAACGCTATGGACGTGGGTGATCCGAGCAACTTTGCCCGTGTGCTTGACTTGTATGGCGGTTCTCATGCTGACATTTCCGCTGAGATTTCGGGAACTACATATACCGACGAGCAGATTCGCGAAACTGTGAAAGAAACCTGGAAGGAACATCATTACCTGCTCGATCCTCATGGAGCCTGCGGTTATCGCGCTTTGCAAGAAGGACTGAAACAAGGCGAAACGGGAGTCTTCCTTGAAACTGCTCATCCTGCTAAATTCCTTGAAACTGTAGAAAGTATCATTGGCGAAGCGGTAGAAATACCTGCCAAGTTGCAGGAATTTATGAAAGGGGAGAAGAAGAGCTTGCAAATGACGAAAGAATTTGCAGACTTCAAGAAGTATTTGCTTTCTGTTTGATTGGGTTGTTAAAGCAAGGAATAAAAGAAATAATTATGCAAGATATAGTAAACGGACGCTGTGGTTGGTGTGGAACCGACGAACTGTATGTGAAATATCATGATCAGGAGTGGGGAAATTTAGTTACTGACGACAAGACGCTGTTTGAGTTTCTTGTGCTGGAGAGTGCCCAGGCGGGGCTGAGCTGGATAACCATCCTCAGAAAACGGGAGGGTTATCGCAAAGCCTTTTGCGATTTTGATGCCGGGCAGGTGGCACAGATGACCGATGAAGATGTAGAACGGTTGATGCACTTTGAAGGCATTGTGAAAAACCGTCTGAAAATCAAATCGACCATTACCAACGCCAGACAATTCCTTGCTATACAAAAGGAGTTCGGTAGTTTTTACGACTACACTCTCTCATTCTTTCCCGACAGAAAGCCTATTGTCAATACCTTTTGTTCATTGAGCGAGATTCCAGCATCTTCTCCCGAATCCGATGCAATGAGTAAGGACATGAAAAAGCGCGGATTCAAATTCTTTGGAACAACGATTTGTTATGCTCACTTACAGGCTTCGGGATTTATCAACGATCACTTGAAGGATTGTATTTGCCGGAAAAAATAAATGACGTGCGGAAATAATTCAAATCTGTTTAGGAATGAACTAAACAGTAGCACACAATAGTAACTCAACTCTCCTCCTTCCCGAAGGAGGAGAATGGAAGATAGAACCGACTATCATTTAGCTCATAACAATACGAAAAGGAATAAATTGCTTTGAGCCGCTCTACTAGAGAATTGAAATATCCAAAATTGCTGTCATCTGTCACCAAATGATAGATAACGCACTGATTATAAACTAATAAAGAGGTGACAGCACAGCGTGACGGCATTGTGACAGCATATTTTGCTATCACAATGTCGTCACGCTGTGTTATTATATCCTGCTACAATAATATACTGACCTCTTGGAATGATAAGTCAGGAATACCTTAGCTTAGTTAGTTTCCATGCAATGAAACTATAGTTCCAAAGCCTTGAAACCAATAGTTTCAAGCTGAAGAAACTTTAGTTCCAAACTGCAGAAACTAAAGTTTCAAGCGCTGGAAACTCTAGTTCCAAGACCGTGAAACTAAAGTTTCATTAGGCAAAAAAATAATAGTTCCACAGTAGGAAACTATCAGTAGTAAGGCAGATGAAAGAATATTTTTCCGGAACAGGGATTTAATAAGCAAGGAATACTAAATATTCTCCTGTACAATGAATGGTAAACTCATCTGCTGTTGCTTCATTAAGTGTTCCCTGCCACCAGTTGCTGAAGTCGCTTAGCGGATAAAACAATCCTTCTCCTTTTAATCCTTCAGCTCCAAAATTGATGATAGAGACCTGCTGACCGGGATGTGAGGCAAAACTTTGCGTATCACTCACAGGAATAAATGTCCCGTAATCAGTGACTGTCCGTACTTCCATACCACTTCTCATATACTCCATGAGCAGGCTGATGTTTCCTAACGTATGATCTTCCCGTTTGCCGGTAGCACCTACGATGGCGATTTTCCGTATCCCTTTACTTTGCAGATAATGGACAGCTTTGGTCTGATCATTCGTCTCCTGATCCGAAATTTGAAGGATAATAGAGGAAAAACGCTTTTTATATTCCGGCAGGAGCGAGTCTCCATCGCCTATAATCACGTCGGGAGTATGTCCGCGGGAAATATATTCATTGGCGGCCCCGTCGCAACAAACGACGAATTGGGCTTCTGCCAAAAGACGCAGGGGAAGTTCGTGCGCAGGATATTCACCGTTGGCAAGTATGACGGCTTGGGGTATATAGTGTTCGTTTATCATTGCATGTTCATTATTTTTTTCCATTTGAAGTAGCCAAAGATAGCTATAATGGAGTAAAGTCCGTACAATGCGGAGGTGAAATAGAGATCTTTATAGATATAAAGTCCGCAACAGACGATGTCGACAAGAATCCAGGCAAACCATTGCTCGATGTATTTGCGTGCCAGCATCCACATTCCGACAATGCTCAACGCCGTTGTGAAACTGTCCAGCCACGGAACGTTACTGTCTGTGTATTCGATAAGTATCCGGGCGATGCCGACGAAAGACACGATAAACACAAGGAATAGTGGCAGATAGCATTTCCACGGGGTATGTATAATGGGGAGACTTTTCTTTTCCCCGTGTCCCCACATCCAGAAGAACCATCCGTAGATGGCAGCTATCAGATAGTAGATGTTGATGCCGAAGTCGGCATACAACCCCGCGTCGTAATAAACAAAGATATAAATGGCCGGCATGATGATGCCCGCCAGCCACAGATAGATACTGGCGCGATACTCCAGCCACAGGTAGATAATACCGATAAACGTACCGAATATCTCCAGATAATTCATTTCCATATTTGCTTATTTATTCGTTCTCTACGCCGGCATTACCCGGATCAGATTCTATGGGTATGTTCTCAGCCTGTCATGTTAGGGCACCCCTATTGCGTGAATCGGCGGTAAAATTACGAATTTAGCAGAAGGAAAACAAGGAATCATGTAAAAACAAGTCCTCCGTTGAAAAAACGAAGAGGAGATTTCAGCGGCATTTTTGCAATGCCGTGAAATCTCCTCTTCTCCTCATTTGTCGTGTATTATAAAACTTCTTTTTCTTTGGTCAGTTGCTCTTCATATAGCGTGTTACCGATCGTATATTTGAGGCTGAACTTTTTGGCGGTTGTGTTGTAGGTACTTTCTCCTGAGTCGATAATTACCGGTCCGTTTTCAGCATCCCATGCTTTGATCAAAACTTTCTTTACATCATTAGTGCCTTCCACTATCTGATCCGTGATGGTCAGTTCTATTGTACCCGTTTGGATATCAGCTTTCTCGTCGCTCTCGTTGTTCATGGCATAGAATAGTCTGACAGTGTTGACTCCGGTAGGCTTAATCGTTTTAGGCTTCTGAATCGTCTTCGGAGTTTCTCCTTCTAAGGTGGTATGCCCACTCATCTGGTAACTGCCCGAATAGTCATTCTTTAATTTTAATAGAATCAACATTTTATATCCGGATTCACTTATCGGATATCCTGTTGTACTTTCTATTTCGACGGGGATGACGTATGACTGGTCAATCTTCAGACTTGCTGTCTTTATCAACACAGGAACTTCGGCGGAAATACCTTCAGCGTGCTTGATTACCGTATTCTCCAAAGAAGGAATGGAATATAAATCAGTATCCAATGATTTATAATATTTGTCCTCATTCAGAACGGTCCAGTATTTTTTATTGTAAATATCTACCAACTCTTCGTTGATCTTCATTTTTACGTTCACATCTCGGTCTAATGCTAATGTACCGGAACTGCTGACCGTGAAATAAGTTTTCACTTCTTCGTTACTGTAGCTTACTTCTGTGGTCCATACTCGGTTGTAAGCACCGATCAGGTAGATTTCTTTCTGATATTGTTCTTTTTCAAGCAGGTCTTTTTCACAAGAAGTGATGGAGAGCGTTAACAAAGAACAGACCACTATTTTGTATATTGATCTCATTATATGTTCAATTTTATATGATTAATAATCAGTTATATGATGGAAAGGGGAAAGTTACCAATCTCCGAATCCGTCCCATCCTGGATTTTGTTTCAGTTTGGCATTTTTATCCAATACGGCTCTCGGAATAGGATAGAAGTACATCTTCCTGTCAAAGCTGCGTAATGCATACTTATGAACTACATTGACAACAGTATAGAATTGGTCTCTTTCGGTTGTCTTCTTGGTAACGTCCATACCTTGTACCGGTTTGTTTTCTTCTGTTTCTGCTAGTCCCCAACGACGCAGGTCATGATATCTTCTTCCTTCGCACGCAAATTCGATCATGCGTTCGCGGATGATTAACTGACGCATCTTCACTTGATCGCTGGCATCGGCAAGGGTGATGCCCGGCAATCCGGCACGGTAACGAATCATGTTGAAGTAGTACATGATTTCCTCCGGATTATACAAAACATGATAAGTGGTGTTATCTGCCGCTTCCGTATATTCCGGTTCTCCTTTCAGTTCATTCAATGCTTCTACATAGTTCAACAGTATTTCCGCATATCTGAATACAGGGAATGTTTTCGGTTTTATTTTAGCACCTGTATGACTGGTACAGTTATCCTCCGGATGGATATATTTCTTTAGAGTATATCCCGTTAAGTTATAGTCTTCTGGATTGGCAGCCTGTTTTGCACAGTTGCCATTCACGTAATATCCTGCTGTAAAGTTAGTCACGTTGGGAGCTTCGGTTCCTGTTACCGAAGTTGCGGGCCAGAAACATTCACAGAATCCGATAGATGCGTAGAAACGCGGTTCGCGGTCCAGATACATTTTGGCAACGGTTGGTCTCAGCTCATATCCTGTGGCGATGGTAGGTACAGTACCCGCTTCTTCATAATAATCAGGTTGTTGCACATAATCTTCTCCATCTTTCATGTAGTAGGCATCTATGAGTTTCTGAGTGATTCCTAAGCCGTTCCATCCTCCCAGTTTCAACGGGAAGGCGATTGAAATGATGTTGTTGTTCAAGGGAGTAGCATAAATAAGTTCAGGGTTTTTCACAGCCAGTGCTTCTCCATTGAACATGTCTATATACGAATGGTAAGGATCGATTCCTCCTACTCCTAACGGAAATTCCGCTTGTGACGCCTGAGAGGATGCATACGTGTTTTCATCGCTGGGTACAGTGTATAATGAGTAAATACCGCTATCGATAATTCTCTTGGAGGCAGCAGCTGATTTCGCCCATTTCACCGGGTCATATTGCTGGGCTATCATGTTTCGTCCGTCGGAAGTGGTCCAGTCGGCATAATATTGATTGCCGTTGTACCACTTGGAAGCTTGGTAAAGCCGGACACGTGACATGAGGGCGGCTGCCGCATATTTGGTAGGACGTTCGAACTGAGTGCTCGGGCGCGTCGGGTCCAGTAGACTGTAAGCTTCTTCGAGGTCTTTGCAGATATATTCCACACATTCATCGTACGTGTTACGTTCGAATGACAAGTTTTCAATGTTTTCATCTACCGACAGCGGCTCTTCGGGAAGGATGACTGCCGGTCCGTAAAGCTCCAACAGATAGAAATAGAAGGAAGCTCTCATGAAATGAGTCAAACCCATAATTTCACGTCTGTCCAATCCTTTCAGGTCTTTGCATTCATCGATGCGGGTGAAGATAGTGTTACACTTACGGATACCTTTGTAGTATTGTCCCCACATGTTGTAGTAAGAATCGTTCTGTGTAATTTTGTCTGCATACAAGTAGGTACCGGCGTACTCAGCTTTCTGCCATGACAGAAGGACTTCATCTACCGCAGTCTCGTAAGGACCGTAGGAACCGGAAAACAAGTTGCCTTGAGCGGGCATTAATGCCGCAGTTCCCCACACATAACGCTCCAGATAATCTTGTCTGGCAAAGATGGAGTCGAGTGGAGTCAGGTCGTTAAAGTATTCATCAACTGCCAGATAGTTGCATGAAGTCAGCATGAACGGGATGATCCCCAGTGTCGTGCATAGAATATGAAGGCTTTTCTTTAATATCTTTTTCATAATAGTTTTCAATTAGAACGTAGCTGTTAACTGTAAAGAGAAAGTACGCTGTAGCGGATATACGGCGCCGTTTTTAGATGCCTGTCCCGGATCCCATAGTTTCACTGAATCCCATACTGCCAGATTCTGTCCGACAAATTGCAGATTCATATCACTGATGCCCACTGTCCTTAGTACTTTATTCGTTCCGATACGATAGGAAATATCCAATGATTTCCAACGCAGGTAAGAACCATCTGCCAGCCAGAAAGTAGAAGCACGGTTATTGTTTTTATTCTCTCCGTAAGTCAGGCGCGGGAAACGTGCATTCGGGTTTTCTGTAGAAGGATCCCCTGAATACCATGCCGGTGTCCAACGATTCTTCGGGTCGTTTACGATGGATAGAATGTTGCCGACTTCTCCGCCTGAGAAGGGATAGAATCCGGAACCGCCGTATAAGAAGTTAACTTTGGCTGCTCCAGTGAATAAAGCACTGATAGTCCATCTTTTATATCTGTATTCCAGTGCAAAACCGTATTGAATTTGCGGTACATTGGAGTGTGCAATAGGAACAATATCGTCATCGTCAATTTTTCCGTCAGCGTTCACGTCTTTATAGCGGATATCTCCGGGGCGTACTTCGCCGTATGTCTGTTTCGGGCTTCGGTTGATTTCATCCTGATTTTGAAATAAGCCTAATGCAACCAAACCGCGCATAACACCATAATTTACATCGCTATACGATTGGTAAGGGTAGCGCACCGCATCCTGGTCCCAATGTACAACTTTGCTGACAGCATATGTCATGTTGGCACGCACCGTGAAAGAGTTGTCTTCGTTTATTTTCTGGTTCAGGTAAATGTTACCATCTATACCACTACTGCGCATACGTCCTACGTTGGTATATGGGTTGGTCACGACGCCTACTTCCGAAGGCATCATTTTTCTTTCCTGGAAGATATTATCACGAGTGTCTCTGAAGATATCTACCGTTCCACCTATTTTATCATTGAGAAATTGGAAGTCGATACCCAGGTTATATTTCTTGGCTACCTCCCAGTGTAAGTTGTTGGCTCCGATTTGTTTTTCTGTCAATCCATTGGAACCCCAACGACTACCACCTCCAAAGTTAATCAACGTCAGATATGGGAACCGACGTCCACCACCGATCTGATCGTTACCAACTTCACCATAAGAAGCTCTGATCTTCAAAAAGTTGAGCCATCCTGCATGATTCTGCATAAATTCGTATTGGGTCGGGATCCATCCTAAGGCTATTGCAGGGAACAAACCGAATTGTTTGCCCGGTTCAAAGTTTTCGGAACCGGTGTATCCTACGTTTCCTTCTATCAGATAAGCATCTTTATAAGAGTAAGTGGCTCTGGCAGATAACGCTTGATAACGTTTGGGAATAGATGAAATTTCATCATTTGCTTCGGTGGTTTCGGTGCTTTGCATATAGTAATGTATCAAACCGGTTACACGATGTTCCTGATTGAAAAGTCTTTCATAGGCAAGTTGCGATTCGAAGTAATATCTCCGGTCACTGGCAGCACTCTTGGCGAATTGAATATTACTGGCTGATACCGTACGTTGTGTCATTAATGAACCGTCATTGTAACGGCCAAAGGCCTTGTATAGGTCCGGCATTTTGGAGCGGACTACGTTGTGTATATTGTTATTGTTATACGAGAACATTCCTCTGGCAGTCAAACCCTTGATCCATTTTCCGAAGTCTTGACGTAAGGTGAAATTGATGTTCATAGTGGTCCGGTTTCCCTTTTTAAATCCGGTATGGTTCAACAAGATATATGGTGAGATTTGTTCTCCGTTTTTCCCATAAGCAGGAAGCATTCCATTGGAATAACGTAAAGGCACCGTCAGGGGAGTCAGATAGGCTTGTGCGGCCCAGAGTGCGTCATTGTTAGTTCCGAATCCCGGTGCTCTGTCTTCTACAATAGCTCCGTCCATAGCCAATCCCATGATCGTCGATGAAGTTAGGTTCATGTCTACCTTTGCGCGGAAATTATATTTAGCCCATTTGACATTCGTGTTGTATTTGTTAACTTTGTCTTGCTTGAAGATAGCATCTTTGAATGTACCTCCTACACTGACAAAATATCTGGCAACTTTTCCACCACCGGATACATTTAAATAGTGCTGATGATTGATAGTTACATCTTTCAATATCTCTTTTTGCCAGTTAACGTTTGGATATAAGTCATTGTCCAGTCCTGCTTTAATAATCTCCAGTTCTGTCGGGCTATAAAGAGGGTCCATATTGCTTACCACTCGGGCTTCGTTTGCCAAGCTGGCATAATCGTATGCTTCCAGATATTTGGGCATACGGGGGGAATAAGAGAGAGTCATACTGCTCTTCCAGGTTACCTTGGTGCGACCTTCCTGACCGGAACGGGTCGTTACCAAAACAACGCCATTTGCACCACGTACACCATAAACGGCTGTTGCCGAAGCATCTTTCAAGATAGAGAAGCTCTCAATATCCGACGGGTCGAGGTCGTTGAGGTTTCCTTCAATACCGTCAATCAAAACCAGCGCAGACTGGTTGGCACCAAATGTGCTGATACCGCGAATCCAGAACTCAGAAACATCCTGCCCCGGTTCGCCGCTTCGGTCAACGGCTATAATACCGGGAACCACACCTCCCAGCATATTGGCTACGGAAGTTGACGGAGCACTGATGGCAGCCGGATTGACACTGGTGACAGCACCTACCACGCTGACTTTACGTTGTGTTCCCATACCTACAACAACTACTTCGTCCAATGATTCTGAGTCGGGCTCCAGAGATATACGCATCTTCTTATCGGTTTGAGCAACCACTATTTCTTTGCTCTTATATCCCATAAATGAAACAATCAGCGTTGTTTTTGGAGCTAATGATTTCATACTGAAGTTACCATCCATATCTGTTATAGTTCCGGTTTTTTCTTTCCCTTTAACAGATATGTTTGCACCCGGGAGCGGATCACCATGTTCATCTAACACGATTCCGGCAATTTGAATTGGTTCTTGTTGGGCCCATATCCCTTGTGTTGCATTTCCTGCCAATAGCAGAAAGAAACACAGGGTTAATTTAAAATATAGTGTTTTCATTTCTATTCCTTATTAATTATTCAATAGCAAGTTTTCTGATGCAGTGGTTGTTTTGATCTGCAATGTAAAGAAATTCATTTTTGTCCAAATAGACACCCCAAGGCTGATCGAATTGGGCTTCCAAAGGATCCCCGTCTTTGTATCCTTTCCCGCTACCTGCTATCGTGGTCACGATATTTAACTTGGTGTCAACTTTACGAATCCGATGGTTATTAACATCCGCTATATATAAATTGCCTTCTTTATCAATAGCAATTCCACGCGGCTCATTGAATTGTGCTTCTTGTACATCTCCGTCCCGGAAGCCTGCGCCTGCACCGGGAATATATTCTTCAATGTCTCCGTCTAGAGCTGGCCAACCGTCCGTATCGCGTGTGAGCTTAAAGCGATAAACTGCACTTTTACTATGCAACACACAATAAACATACTTATCAACCGGATTGTAAGCACATAAACCATTGGAGCCTACATTATAGAGTGTACCGATTCGTTTTGCTTTGTTGGGATTTAAGGTTCTTTTATTCTTATCAAAAGGTTGTGTCCACAATTGTCCTGTGTTTTGGCGGTATATCACAAAAGTAGAATCTACAGGGTCGAGAACAACACTATGCATCCATCCTCCGTTGGCTAAAAGCTGTCCCATTTTATCAGCCACCCAGCTCACATTAGCATCGAATAAGAAACAACCGAAGTTGGCATTATCGCATGGACCAAATAGTTGTTTCTTTTCTTTATCGATAAATAAAGGTTGGTCGATTACCATGCCATCCAGTAAAGTGATCGTTTTATTTTGTTCGATGGATGATAAACGCGTTCTTCCATCAGAGTCGAATATGAATACATTGTCATCATTGTCTACAGCTACATACCTTGGAGTATTGAATGTGGTCTCGCCGAGAGTTCCGTCTTTATTGCCACCTTCTTTGGCTTTTCCTACTACTGTAGATACGGAAGAAGTTACAATATATTTGAATGTTTTTTCAGCATTGCTGAGTTCAGCTTCTTTTCCGGCAATCTCCACCCGTACATGGCTTTCCCCTCCGGCTTGCTTGGGCACTTGGGCATAAATAACATCAGGCTTGACACCTAAAACCAATGCCTCCCGTTCATTACCTACTTCATCCTTGAAGTAAACTTTCACTTGGCTTTTGTCTTCTCCGAAATTGGAACCTTTAACAATGAATTTGGTTCGTATGCCACCGGAATCGGGCATAAACTCTGTAAACTTGACTGGTTGATTAGGATCGAAAGCTGTGCTTTTCTTGTCTTCATTACAACCTACTATTAGTAGCAGGAAGCCGAAAACCATCCAGATTAGATTAAATGATTTACGCATGTTTTTCTATAAGATTTTATTAGTTTGAAAAAAGGTCTTTTTAGGCTTTCTATTTAAATAAGGTTTAATAGATTCTAATTGATTTCAATTTGACTTAAGGGCTTTTGGCTTTTTCTCTCATGTGATTAATTGTTTTAAATATTACAGATTCAAAGGTGTAAATGGCTATATATAATTGTGAAGCACACTTTCCGTTCGGTTTTCAGGATACAAACTTAGGGGATTTCAAGGAATCAGGAGCATATGCTTTTATTCATCCATGTATATCTTTTCATTCAAAATTGCTTTTTTTATCATTTGCTTCGCCTTTCTGTTATAATATTGATTATTTTTGTGACACTTAAACTAATATGAATATATAATGAAGCGAACCGTTCGATATACCGTCCTTGTTTTGATTGCTATTATAAATTCTTTAGTTATTACTACTTCTCTCTATGCTGTTCTGCCTTATAATGAACTTCATCAGTTGAATATGAGTAATGGCTTGGTAGATAACATCATTACTTGTATCTATCAAGATCAAGATCGTTTTATGTGGTTTGGATCCAGTAATGGGCTGAGTCGATATGACGGGAAGCAGATTCGCAATTTTAGTGTAGACAATGCGAGGATGTATGTTTCCGATATAAAAGAGACTTCTGATGATAAATTGTGGGTAATAGCTAATGAGTATTTATATTGTTTTGATCGACGGAAAGAGAAATTTGTTCTTCCGTCTTTTCAGGATGGAAAAAAGGCCATTTCTGTAAGTGCTATGGAAATAACGGGGGATTCACTTTTTTGGATAGTAAAAGGCGGACAATTGCAATGCTTGAAACGACATTATAAATTAGTGAAAGGTGACTTACAAATAGAGATGACCGTCGAAGCAGGCTATCCGTTTTTTTTAGATGAGGGGGAATCTTTTTCGAATTTATGTGCTTCACAAGACGGGCATTTCTTGTATTTGGTTACCGATAAGGGAAATTTGTTGTTCTTTGATAAGATTGCAGGTAAAGTGGTCCGGAAGTTCAAATACTCTATTAATCCTAGTGCTAATGCTACTACTATCATGAGTGAAGGGGAATATATTTGGGTTTCTTCTATAGTGGGTGGAGTAACTCGTCTGCATATTCCTACGGGAAAATCTGATTATTATCAGTATAATGAGGATGCCAGGTTGTCTTCTTTATCACATTCAGATGCGTATGGGGTGGTTGCATTGGATAATGATTCTTACATTGCAGTAACCTGGAATGGATATACTCTGTTAGCTCCTGAAGAAAATGATCCTTCTAAGTTGTCGGCAACGCCTTATACGAATACCTCATTTTTGCAGTACCGGAATGTAGAGACAAGAATGATTTCTGTTTATTATGATAAAGAGGGAATACTATGGATCGGAACTAGAGGAGGAGGGATTGTCTATTTTGATTTTAGACAGCATTCTTATATGCAATATCACAGCAAAAAACATAATGAAATCTCTGCTCAGGTAGCTGACAAAGATGGTCGAATTTGGTTGGGCACTTACCATGAAGGAATTATGCGTAGTGACCAGCCTTATGCTAAATCGCGACCGCTGAACTTTTCTCCTGTGGGCAATCAAAAGGAAGTCCCGGTGTTTTGTGCAATCAAAGATTCATGTTCTAATTTATGGTTTGGAAATGCTTCCGGAAACTTGATTTGTTATGACTGGAGTTCCAATTCTTTCCATATATATCCGCTCAATCATTTAGGGAAAAAGGTAAACTCCTATATAGTGGCCTTAATGATTGACTCCCGTTATCGGTTTTGGGTATGCACTTCTGCCGGATTGTACTTATTTGATCATCAGACAGGTCATTTTGAATTATTCTCATTGCGTGAAGCCTTGAAAGAAGATGCAGAGCCATGGGTCACTGCTATTTGTGAAGATAAACAGCGGAATATCTGGATAGGGACAGCAAAAGGTATTGTACGATTATCACAGGTCAATGTTCGTCCATTAAAGATGGTTCATGGATATGAAGAAAAAGAAAATATAGGAGCTCGTGTAGTTAGTGCTTTACTGACTGGTACTGACGGAACTGTATATGTGGGTTATAAAAATGGATTTGGAATCATTCCTGTGGGCGAAGATAGGATAACGTCTTTTTATACAGTAAAAGATGGACTTTGTAATGATTGTATAGATTGTATAGTGGAAGATGAGAAGAAGCGTATTTGGTTGGGGAGTATATCCGGTATCTCAAGATATAGCCGACAACAACATGTCTTCTACAACTATTATATTTCTAGTAGCAATAAATCTGTGATGTTGTTTAAGAATACTTTATTTTGGGGAAATAACAAGAGCTTAACTTATTTTGAACCGGAAATACTGACATCTGCCACCATTGCCAGCAAAACTCTTTTAACTGGATTGGAAGTCGATAATAAGCAAATCAATATAGGTGAGAAGATAAAAGGGCAAGTTGTTTTGGACTCAAATATTGCATCAATTGACCATTTGGAACTGGTCAATGCAAACCGTGATTTCTCTCTCCTTTTCAATAATCTGGCTTTTTCGAAGGATCTGCAAAAATATAGCTATCGGTTATATCCATATCAAAAAGATTGGATTGTTTCTGAAGCGGGTAAGGTCTCGTTTACCAACTTGTCTGCCGGTTATTATATTTTTGAAGTCAAAACATTGTTCCCTAATAATACGGAAGGAGACGTTACTGCATTGCCGATAACAATCCTTCCACATTGGAGCCAGACCGTTTGGTTTCGTTTGCTTTTGATTTTCTCGGTTTTATTTTTGGTTGGTTATATTTTCTATAGTTTGTTGCGGCGGCAACGTCGTTTCAAAAAAATGATTCAATTGAAACATGAACTGACGATTGCAAATTTGGAGAGAAACGCAGAACGGCATATACGGGAAGAACGTGAGAACTTTTTTATGAATGCTGCTCATGAGTTAAGAACTCCTCTTACTTTGATACTTGCTCCTATACATGATATAATGAAGTCCATTACCCCATCGGATAATTGGTTTGATTCATTTAGCAGATTGCACAAGAATTGTCTTTCTCTACAGACACTGGTTGATCGTCTGCTATATGTACAGAAGATAGAGGGAGGCATGATAAAACTTCATTTGTCAGAATCGGATATAAAGGAGATTGTTAGCCGGGTGGCTAATCCTTTTCTGCAAATGGCTATGGTCAAGAAGCGGGAATTTTTGGTCCAGGTAGATACAGTGCCTTTGTATTTATGGGTGGATGTGGCGAAAATAGAATCAGCTGTTCAAAATTTGTTATCAAATGCCTTTAAATACACTTCTCAGAATGGACGTATTGAACTGGCTGTGTCAGAGGCGGAAATTGACGGAAGACCTTATTGCCTTGTAACAGTGTCTGATAATGGAGTTGGGATACCTGATGATTTGCAACAGCACGTGTTTGATTCGTTTGTAACAGGGAAACGTATCCCGCAATATTCCACGTCAATAGGTCTTGGATTACATATTGTAAAGCATACGATGGGGTTGCATCATGGATTTGTAACGTTGACCAGTCGTGTTGGAGAAGGCAGCCGATTCGTTCTGCACATTCCGATGGGGCTTTCTCATTTTGCGCCGGGGGAATATGAAATGGTACCTGATCCGATGAAGGGGGATTTGTTGGAAGGGTGTCCGGCAGAAGAACGTCCGATGGAAGAAGTAGTAGAAGAAAAGAATGAGACTATGGAAGAGCCCGTTAACAGAGTGAAAAATAATAAGGAATTTTTATTGATTATAGAGGACCACGATGAGATGAGAGAATATTTATGCAGTCTATTTAAAGAAGATTATAATGTTATTGAGGCTGGAAATGGAGAAGAAGGGGTGGCGATGGCTGATAAATATATACCTAAATTAATCATATCTGATATAATGATGCCTGTTAAAGATGGGTTTGAATGTAGTCGGGAGATTCGTGAAAATAAGCGGACTTTTCATATACCGGTTATCTTTTTAACAGCTAAAGCAGAGGATGCTGACCGGTTGAAAAGTTTACAAATAGGGGTAGATGACTATATAATGAAACCTTTTAATCCGGAGTTATTGAAAGAGAAGGTGAAAGCGTTGATAGAACAACGTGATCTGTTAAGAAAACTTTATGCGAAAACTCTTATGCTGGATGAAGAGGTACTGGAATCTTCAGAAGATGTTCAGGATGTTTTTATGCCTAAAATGCTTCAGATTATAGAAGAAAATTTATCAAACCGGAATTTTACAATAAAAGTGCTGACGGACAAATTGAATATGAGCCAGCCGACCCTTTATCGCAAGGTTAAGCAGAAAACTGGTTTGTCGATTATAGAGGTGATTCATGGAGTACGGATGAGTAAAGCTGCCTCTATTATCATGAGCGGGCGATATAGCAGTCTGACAGAAGTGGCGGAAATGGTAGGGTATGATTCGATGATTTCCTTCCGTAAGCAGTTCGTTGCACAGTTTGGGGTGCTTCCTTCCAAATATATGGAAGAGAAAATGAGGAAATAAGAAGCCGCGTTCCATGTTGGCGGCTTCTGGCTTGTCTGTTTGAATGGTTATTGTTAAAAGCGGAAAGAGACATGACCCATAACGTTTGTACCCGCTTGCGCAGCGTATCCGGCAGAATCTATTCTGTGATTCACATCCTTGTCGTAAGAACTGGATGCCCAACCGTTGTTCTCGTATTCTTCGTTGAAGAGGTTGTAGACGGTCACACCCAAAGTTACTTCTTTCACCACTTTTCGGGGTTTGAATGTATAGGCCAGATTTAGGTTGGTCACGAAATACTTATCCAGAGTCAATGCTTCCACTTCCGCATTTGTCATATATTGTTTGCCGACAAATTGGGATTGAAGGGCTGCTTCGAATCCTTGATAGGTAAAAGCAAAACGGTTGTTCAGCAGGAAATCCGGTGAAAAGGCGATGCGAGTACTCTTATGAGAAACGCTTACGACGTCCAGTAAGTTCCAGCCATCGTAAATGGGAATGTTTTCTACGAAATTCTTGATACGGTTTTTGCTCCATGTCGCATTGATATCCCATTGGAACCATTTACAGGGCTTGATACCTAGCATCAGTTCGATTCCCATCCGGTAACTGTCCGGAACGTTTTCTGTCAGTGCTTCACCGATATCGTTCAAAGCTCCGGTGAGGACAAGCTGGTCGGTATAATCCATGTAGTAGAAGTTGGCGCCTGCTGTCAGCCAATGATTGGCGAATGTGTATCCGGCTTCGTAATCGAGCAGCTTTTCTGCTTTCGGATAACTGTCGGGATCACCATCCGTATAATTATTTCTTGTCGGCTCTTTTTGAGCTACGGAGAAAGAAGCGTAGACACGGTGATTGGAGTTGATATTCCAGTTCAGTCCGACTTTCGGGTTGAAAAAGTCGAATTTCTTGTCTACGGCCAGCGGACGCAACGCACTTTTATTCCAGTCGTATTTGTCATTTGCTCCGTCGATGGTGTAGTCGATGTGCCGGTATTGCAGGTCGGCATAGGCACTTAGTCCTCCGGTAAGGTCGTAGCTTGCTTTCAGATAGATGTTACCGTCGGTTTTCTTCGATTGGTTGCGGTAGTATTCATGGGCGGGAGATAGTGCGCCGATGTAGTTCTTTACCCAAGTCACTTTCCCGAAGTTATTGCCCCGATATTGATTGATGCCTCCGCCCAAAGATGCCGTTAGTCGGTGGTTGGTATAATTGAGGGAGAAAACACCTCCGCCAAACTTATTATCCATTTTCTTCTGGCGGACCAGATCGCTTTCCGAAATTTCTTTTCCGTCTGTTGTAAAAGGTTTCAGACCGTATTCTACGAAAGATCTGTCTTCTTTATATTCCTCATAGTAGCCGTCACCTTTGGTGTAGTGCAGAGCTACGTTCAGATTCCATGCGGTGGAGAAAGTATGGTTGAAAAGGAGTTGATAATTCTTTTGCAGATAGTTATCCGTCTGGTCGGCATAATAATGTTTTTCATTATCGTCTCCGGTATATTCGCCGCAAGGGTTATACTGTCTTCCGTGTTCTTCCATTTCTGCTTTAGTAGCATATCCCCAGGCATGATACGTCTTTTCTTTTCCTGCGAATGCGATCAGTTTGACAGACGTATTTTCGGCGAAATATCCCCCTTGCAGATAGTAAGAGTTGAGATTGACGGAGGCACGGTCAATATATCCGTCCGTACCGATGTTGGAAAGTCGGGCATCGAATGTCCAGTGATTGTTCAGCAGTCCGGTTCCCACTTTTACAGTTTCCTTGTGGGTGTTGAAAGAACCATAGGAACCGTTGAACTCGGCATACGGTTTCATGGACGCGCCTTCGGTCTGCATATTGACACTGGCTCCGAAGGCACCGGCGCCGTTGGTCGATGTTCCTGCGCCACGTTGCACTTGCATATCCTTTACGGAAGAAGAGAAGTCGGGCATATTTACCCAGAACAGATTGTGGCTTTCGGCATCGTTCATCGGGATGCCGTTTACAGTGATATTGATACGCGTGCCGTCAGTGCCTCGTACACGAAGAGTCGTATAGCCGATGCCCGATCCCGCATCCGATGTGGTCAGCGTGGAAGGAGTCATGCTCAGCAGGTAGGGAATATCCTGCCCGAAATTCACTTTTTTAAGTTCGGCTTTGCCTATATTGGTAAATGCTACGGGAGTTTTTGCTGTAGCACGTGTGGATACTACCTGCACTTCTTGCAGGTTGATTACTTTCAGACTATCCTTTGCACTCGTTTGTGCATGGACAGGGAAGCCTGCGCCCAATAAGGCGACGGCCATCATCATCATTTTTTTCATCTTGCTTATTAATTAGTTCTCTACGCCGGCATTACCCGGTTCAGATTCTATGGGTATGTTCTCAGCCCGTCATGTTAAGGCACCCCTACTTAGTGAATCGTTGGCAAAATTACTGCTTTTGCGGGAGGAAAGCAAAAAAAACTTTTAGATTTGCTAAAAACAATATAACTTTGTAGTTTGTTGAAATATGACAAGTCAGCTATTTATTCATTTTAATATAATTATCAAATTATGCTACTATTATTTCAAGCGACAGCAACACAGCTTGCGGATTCTACACAAATCGTCGCAGATAAATTAATGGAAGAAGCGATAGCCAATGCGGACGGATTGGATAAGCTTTCTCTGATCACCCAGCAATTGGTAGATTTCGGTATCCGTGCCGGAGAACGCATCCTGATTGCAACCCTTGTCTTCATTGTCGGACGCTTCCTCATCTCGATGCTCAACCGATTTGTCGGACGTCTGATGGACAGGAGAAAGGTGGATATAAGCATCAAGACTTTTGTGAAGAGTCTGGTAAATATTCTGCTGACCATTCTGTTGATTATCTCCGTAGTCGGTGCTCTGGGAGTCGAAACAACTTCTTTTGCAGCCCTGTTGGCTTCTGCCGGTGTGGCTGTCGGTATGGCGTTGTCCGGTAACTTGCAGAACTTTGCCGGCGGACTGATCGTATTGCTTTTCAAGCCTTATAAGGTAGGAGATTGGATTGAAAGTCAGGGAGTTTCCGGAACGGTCAAGGAAATACAGATATTTCACACCATTCTGACTACCGGAGATAATAAAGTGATTTATATACCGAACGGTGCAATGAGCAGCGGAGTGGTGACAAACTATAATACACAGACAACGCGCCGTGTAGAATGGATTGTTGGCGTGGATTATGGAGAAGATTATAATAAGGTACAGCAGATTGTCCGTGATATACTGACGGCCGACAATCGTATTCTGACTGATCCCGCCCCGTTTATTGCCCTTCATGCGCTGGATGCCAGCAGTGTGAATGTGGTAGCCCGTGTGTGGGTGAATACGGCAGATTACTGGGGAGTTTATTTTGATATAAACAAGACTATTTATGAAACCTTTAATGAAAAAGGCATCAACTTCCCGTTCCCGCAACTTACCGTGCATCAGGGAAACTGATCACTATAAGATATATACTAAAACGAGAGAGTTTCACTTCGGTGAGACTCTCTCGTTTTATATGAACAAATTGTCTGGTGTGATTGGAAAATTTCTTTTTTATTTGATGCCGAAGTCTTCTGCAAATTCATATCGGTCTTCTTTGATCCCCAGTACATGGTTGATTTTCCTTCTTTTTTCAAGGTCCTTAAAGTAGCTTTCTACTACCTGATAGAGATCAAAATTACTGGTTGATCCTGCGGCAAGATCGAGTGACTCCACCATTTTCTCTACTGCCTGGTGGATTTTCCCTGCGTCTATCAGATGCAGTTCGTTGCTGTGTATTAAATATTTCTCCATAACTGCAATGTTTTAATGTTATATTGTTATAACGTATCATAGTGATGGAAAGTTCAATCCCCGAATCTTCATTGCGTCTTGTTGTCAATCACATTTTAACAGACAAATAGGTTAGAATCTAATGTCAGATTTTGGCGAGTGCCTGTTCCAGATCGGCTATCAGGTCATTGATATGTTCCGTTCCGATGGATAGACGTACAGTGCCCGGATAAATCTCCTGTTCTGCAAGTTCCTGCGCATTAAGTTGTGAGTGTGTGGTACTTGCCGGATGGATGACTAGTGATTTCACGTCAGCTACATTGGCCAGCAACGAGAAAATCTCCAGACTGTCGATGAAGCGGTGTGCTTCTTCCTGTCCTCCTTTTACTTCAAACGTAAAGATGGAGCCTGCACCATTCGGGAAATAGCGTTGATAGAGTGCATGATCCGGATGATCGGAGAGTGACGGATGATTGACTTTCTTCACCTTCGGATGATTATTCAGGAAGTTCACCACTTTTAGCGCGTTTTCTACATGACGTTCTACACGCAAAGAAAGTGTTTCCAGCCCTTGCAGCAGGATGAAGGCATTGAACGGACTGATCGTTGCTCCCGTATCCCGTAGCAAAGTGGCACGAATGCGGGTGACGTAAGCAGCCGGACCGGCAGCGTCTACAAAGCGTACTCCGTGGTAACTCGGATCGGGCTCTGTCAACTGTGGGAATTTACCCGAAGCTACCCAGTCGAATTTACCGGAGTCAACGATTACTCCTCCCAAGGAACTGCCATGACCACCAATGAATTTGGTTGCGGAGTGCACTACAATGTCTGCTCCGTGTTCGATGGGGCGGATTAAGTAGGGAGTGCCGAATGTATTGTCTATAATTAATGGAATTTTGTGACGGTGAGCAATTTCGGATACCGCTTCTATGTCTATAATATTGGAATTCGGGTTTCCGAGTGTTTCGATAAATACGGCTTTGGTGTTCTCCTGAATCGCTTTCTCAAAGTAGGAAAGGTCGCTCGGATCAACGAAAGTGGTGGTAACGCCATAATTGGGCAAAGTATGTGCCAGTAAGTTATAGCTTCCTCCGTAAATTGTTTTAGCAGCTACGATGTGGTCGCCTGCACGAGTAATGTTTTCGAAAGCATAAGTAATAGCCGCGGCACCGGAGGCAACTGCCAGACCTGCTACGCCTCCTTCGAGGACGGCTACACGTTCTTCAAAAACTCCTTGGGTGGAGTTGGTCAGGCGGCCGTAGATATTGCCCGGATCCTGCAAGCCGAAACGTGCGGCTGCATGAGCGGAATTGTGGAATACATAAGAAGTGGTCTGATAAATAGGTACTGCGCGTGCGTCTGTTGCCGGATCTGCTTGTTCCTGTCCTACATGAACCTGTAATGTCTCAAAGTGTAAATTCTTTCTTTCCATAATCGTATGCTTTTTAAGTTTGATATTCTCTCTTTATTTTCTTGCAAAGTTATGGGATGTAGATATATCGAACAATATATAGTAGAAATATAGAAAATAATGCTATTTTTGTATCGTTATACAGAATAAAGCAACTGCTTTATTCTTAAAAATCACCTGTTAGAAGAATATTTTTCTTATGGATACTTTTGAGAAATTGGATAAAGTGGATTTGCAGATACTCCGTACTTTGCAAGAGAATGCGCGGTTGACGACCAAAGAGTTGGCTGCGCGGGTCAGTCTTTCATCGACTCCTGTTTTCGAGCGCCTTAAACGTTTGGAGAGTGGGGGATATATAAAGAAGTATATCGCTGTGCTGGATGCCGAAAAGCTGAATCAGGGTTTTGTGGTCTTTTGCAGTGTCAAGCTAAGGCGGCTGAACAGGGACATTGCGGCTGAGTTTACCCGAATCATACAGGATATTCCCGAAGTGACCGAATGTTATAATATATCGGGCAGTTACGATTACTTGCTGAAGATCCATGCTCCTAATATGAAATATTATCAGGAGTTTATTCTGAATGTATTGGGAACCATCGATAGCCTGGGTTCGCTGGAAAGTACGTTTGTGATGGCGGAAGTGAAGCACCGATATGGAATACATATTTAGTGGGAAGATTGATGTATTTCCTATTTTTGCTACTCCTTGTTTTCGACTCAGGTTTCCGGTGGATTGCCGATAATGTCTCTGTATAAGCTGCCGTCATGGTCCTTGTATTTTGCGTATTGGTAGAGGCGGACCAGTATATCACTGTAATCAAGAATGGCTGTATTTGATTTCTGTGATAAATTGGTGCCCAGGATGCCACTGCCTATGATACCGGGATTATATAATACGGTGTCTTGTCTGATAGAGCTCATTATCAGTTCTGCACAAATATAGTCTTTAATCCTTGCCTCTTCTAGTCGGGTCGTGATGTATGAGTTCAGATGGCTTTTGTCATGTTGAGTCATAAAGCCGTACCATAGTAAACACTTCATTCCTAACTGGGTAGCCTCTATTAATATATCCAGATAGGTTAGTCCCGATGTTCCTTTCTTATCTATCTCATAAGGATCGATATGAATGAAAGAATCTTTGGGGAGTGATGGCAGTAACTTCATGACTCCTTCGAGAGAATCGGTATTATATAGGCGGACGGATGTCTGTAGTTCCGCTTGCTTCGCATAGCGTTCCACATTATCCAAAGCACTCTTTTCTATATCGAAGAATAGAAATCTTTGTGCCTGTCTTCCTAATACCTCCATTGCTAAAGCCGGAGAACCTAAATAGTACCCTCTCTGCATTTCTGCATTTTCTATCTTATAGTAAATGGAGTCTTTTAGAACTTGATTGTCTTCCTCTACCGCTTTTTCTAAGAAATAGTAAATGCCATATTGCTGTTCCGAAGTCTGCTGCATCGGGTAGATGGCACAAGCAGAATTTGTTTCTACATAGACTTGTGGATGCTCGTTCCGAAGAACTTCGCAAAGTATCAGATGTTTCAGTACATCCGGTTGTTTGCCGAAATGAGTATAAGTTGCCATGATGCTAAAGGTTTATAGTGACGATATAAATGGTATACAGCAAATATACGGGATAATTTTTAGATCCTTGCATCTGATTTTCAAAATTATCCTGTACATTTGTTATGTGATATGAACCTTATTTTTTTAACGCAATGAAATGGCAACGTTGTAAATAGCTTCGCTCTATATGGATGATGGACAATGGTGAAATCTGTTGTTCGAGTCTTATGTGGCTAAACAGGTCACCCGATATTTTATTATTTTATTTAAGAAATCTTATAAAGAAGCAATTACAATGAATACAAATATTTATCCGCGTACCAATGACCTTCAGACTGTCTATCTGAATGCTGTTATCAATAATCCTCATATAAAGGTTGGTGACTACACCATATACAATGATTTTGTAAATGATCCTGTTCAGTTTGAGAAGAACAATGTTTTATATCATTATCCTGTCAATGGAGACCGGCTGATCATAGGGAAATTCTGTTCGATAGCCTGTGGAGCTAAGTTTCTTTTCAACAGCGCGAATCATACGTTGAATTCTTTGTCGAATTATCCGTTTCCTATATTTTTTGAGGAGTGGCAGTTGGATAAGGGAAATATCACTTCGGCATGGGATAATAAAGGGGATATAGTGATTGGAAACGATGTATGGATTGGTTATGAGGCTGTTGTCATGGCGGGCGTACATATCGGCGACGGAGCGATTATTGCGTCGAGGGCAGTAGTCACCAAAGATGTACCTCCTTATACGATAGTAGGCGGGACCCCTGCGAAGAAAATCCGGATGCGTTTTGACGAAGATACGATTGCGCAATTGCAGGAATTGAAATGGTGGGACTGGCCTGTTGAGAAGATATCCAAAGTTTTGCTATCTATCATGCATGGAAGAGTCGATATTCTAATGAAATTTTAATCCACTATTACTGTGAGTTGCATGACACCCGGGTGTTGGTATGTCTGACACCCGGGTCTCATACATGCTGACACCCGGGTCTCAGATTACTCTCTGTCGCATTTGAAAAAAAAATTAGCGAAAGTCTTTCAACTCTTCCTGCAATTTTTTGCGGATGAAGAAGATACGGCTCTTTACAGTACCTAGTGGCAAGTGTAGCTTATCTGCAATTTCACGGTACTTGAATCCTGCAAGGTGCATAGCGAACGGAATTTTGTATTCTTTGGCAAGAGCATTGACTACACGGTGCATTTCTTTGAGGTCATAGGCATTTTCTGTACTTTCAAAACCTGCATCTTGTGGTAAATTCAGATGGTAGAGGTTGTCTGTATGATCGACAAAAGTCTGATTGCGAATCACTTTGCGGTAGTTATTGATAAAAACATTGCGCATAATGGTGTACATCCATCCTCTAAAATTCGTATCAGATATATACTTGTCTTCATTGTACAATGCTTTTAAAGACGTTTCCTGCAATAAGTCGTTTGCTTCATCAATATCCATTGTAAGTTTGTAAGCGAAACGGAGTAACTCATCCTGTGCTTCTACTAATTCTTTTCTAAAGGTGAAATTCTTCATGTTGATTGTTTTTAAGTTTGATAAATTTGTTTGTTTTGACAGTGCAAGTATATGTGATTTCTATGAGCCCGATAGTGGGGAAATTGACATAAAACCACCGTTAAATTGTTAGATAGGAGGCTTCTGACAATTTAACGGTGGTTTTTGATAGTTTTGGGGTGGTGCTCAGACAGCTAATATACCGGAGAAAACAACCGGAAACACGCTTCGCGAAATTTAACCGAACGGTTGCGTTGGAGCCAGTCGCGTAGATTTAGTTCTTTACTATTATTCATATCGGTGTGATAAATGTCTCTGACGGTCTGAGCAACTTTCTTGTCGTAAATGAACAGATTGGTCTCGAAAAGAAGTTCAAGGCTTCTTATATCCATATTGGCTGAACCGACTACCACCAGTTCATCATCGACAATCATCAACTTTGAATGTGTAAATCCATTGACATATTGATAGACTCTGACTTTATTTCTTAATAGTTTCTCCACATATGAGTTAGAGGCATATTGCACAAAATCATTGTCTGATCTTTTAGGCATGACAAGGCGAACGTCTATTCCGCTCATTGATGCGGTCTGTATTGCCTGAAGCAGACATTCCGTCGGTATGAAGTAGGGAGTCTCGATATATACATTCTTTTTCGCCCGCGTTATAGCTGTAAACATGGCTTCCATTACATTGGAATGCATTCCCAACGGTTCCGCGTTGACTACTTGAATTGGTACTTCTCCGAAGACTTCGACATTGGGATAATACTCCGGTGAAGACAGATATTGTCCGGAAGCATAATACCAGTCTGCCAGAAACACAGATTGCAGCCCCGAAGCTCCGGAACCTTCAACCTTGAAGTGTATGTCATTCCATTTTCCCCAGGGAAGTCCGTCTATGTATACGTCTTTTACATTGATGCCACCGGTATAGGCGATTCTGCCGTCGATGATGACTATCTTTTTATGATTGCGGTAATTGACACTTCGCAGGAAGCGGGGAAAACTAAGCGGGAGGAACGTTTTCACTTTCACGCCTGCTTCTATCATTTGCTTGAAATATTTTCTGTTCGTTTTATTGCATCCCAGTCCGTCGTAAAGCAGTCGTACTTTGATGCCTTGTTTTACCTTATTGATAATCTTCTCTTTTAATTCGTTGCCGATATGGTCGTCGCCAATAGCATAATAGAAGATATGAATATGCGATTCGGCACAGTCGATATCTTCGAAAAGACTGTAAAACTTACTTTTACCACCCGGATAGACAGTTACTTTGTTACCTCCGAATACTGGTGACTGTTCCAGATTCAATATGAGTGATTTTAGTTCTTTATAATGATCGGGATGTATTGGCTCTGTTTCCACGTTGGTAGAAACGGATTGTTGGTGCCTGTTGAATTCTTCTCTCCAAAACTGAAATTTTGAACGCTTTTTGCTTACATTACGTCCTACAATATAATAGGCAGATATACCCAGTAATGGTAAGAATATAACAACTAGAATCCAGCAGATCGTCTTCACAGGATTTTTGTCGTCGTAATCAATTATAATAGTGTAAATCAGCCCTAATAGGAATGCGATATACGCTAACAATGTACAATACCATATCCACCTCATAGCAACTTTGTTTTTTTTGTTTTGATGTATGCTTTACTTATGAATAAAACAATGTGTTAGTATCTGTTGTTTGTTGGCGATTGAAAAAAAGTAAAACATCCCCTTGATATTTATTAGAACAGAAGTTATATCTTTGTCCTCAAACAATATATGTATGAATTTTATAATTGAACCCGGTTCTTTGGCTGATATAGATGAATTAGAGAGGCTGTATGATGAATTGAACGATCACTTGTCAGCTACAATCAATTATCCGGGATGGATAAAGGGGATTTATCCGGTTCGTGAGAATGCGGCTGCCGGTGTGGATGATAATAGTCTGTTTGTTGCCCGATGTGACGGGAGGATTGCGGGTTCTGTCATTTTAGATCATCAGCCGGAAAAGGCTTATGAGAATATAGTATGGAAAATAGATGCGGATTATAGTTATATTTTTGTGGTACGCACTTTTGTTGTACATCCATCTTTTTTGCAAATGGGAGTTGGACATGCATTGATGGATTTTTCACTGGAGTTGGCTTTAAAATCAGAAATGAAATCTATCCGACTCGATGTATATGAGAAGAATCTTCCGGCTATTTCGTTGTACGAAAAATGTGGGTTCGAGTATATTGACACTGTGGACTTAGGACTGGGACATTATGGGCTGGATTGGTTCAAGTTGTACGAGAAGGTTATTTGAACCGTAAATAATATAAAGTGGAGGAAGCTCTGACAAAATTCATAGTTCATCAATCATGTTGGAGCTTCCTTCTTATTATAAAAGTAGTTCAAGCATTTATTTATTTCCGAAGATTTAAATAATGCTCTTTTTCATTTCAAAAACAATATCCTTGATACATACATTTTCTGATAGATTCAGTAAACATCGGATTGTATTTAATAAATCATCAGGTTGTATCATTTCTTCATCTTTAAAAGGTGTTCCTGCTTTTTTCGCCATATCAGTATTCACCCAGCCAGGGCAAAGAGTAGTGACACGTATGCCTAATGGTGCTAACTCACGGTATAGAGATTCAGCCAGCCCGAGGAGTGCGAATTTGGTAGAACCATAAATACCTCCATCGGCGAAACCATATTTAGCGGCGCGAGATGCGACATTAAATATATATCCGTTTTTCTGTACTTTCATTATCTCCGTCACCGTTTTCAGTATTCCATATTGAGCAATGACATTTATTTCCATTATCTTCCTGAAATTATCAACAGGTTCGCTAAGAGAGCCGTCCATAAACATGGCAGCTGCATTCACCAAGATATCGACAGCACCATATTTTTGATGGATGTCTTTGATTTCAGTATCTGCCTTTGTACAATCTGTAATGTCCAATGGTAGTACAATAGGTTCTTGTACATGTTTGTTCGATCGCATGATTTCATCATGTACTTTCTCTAAGTTCTGTTTGCTTCGGGCTATCAATACCACCCGATAACCATCAGTTGCCAAACCTGCTGCAATGACAGCACCAATACCTTGACTTGCTCCTGTAATAATAGCTAATCCTTTTTGCTTTTCCATAACCTGAAATTAAAATGAGTTTATAAATTATGATGTAAGAAATACAGAGACGGTATAGGGGTAAAAAAAGATTCCATTTGGAACCATTGACATCACAGTTGCAGTTGCAGCAACTTTAAGCGGATTTGACCCGGATATGGACGTATTTAACTTTCTATATCTGTTTGACTCCAGAGAAGAAGCTTTTAAGGTACTGGACGGAGAAACAGGACAGGAAATTTTTAAAGGACTGGAAAAATAGGGAATTGAGACCTATGGAACCTTTGATCTTGGTTTTAGAAGCATGACCAATTCCAGCAGACCCATCGTTCATCCGGAAGACGCAAAGGGCATCCGGATGAGAATGCTGGAAAGTTCCGTCTGTGTTGACTCTCTTGGAGAGCTAGGGATCGATGCAGTGTCCATGAGTTTTGGTGAACTGTTTACAGCACTGCAGACCAGGGTGTTATCATTCCCACAAGTATCGGTCTCATCCAGTACGGTGTAGCGACAGGAACTTCTATCAGTGATCTGTTTATGGCAGGTTTCCTTCCGGGAATTTTCATCTGTCTGGTGTTATGTGTGGTTGCCCACTTCTTATGTAAAAAACAGGGATTTGAGCCAAGCGAAAGAGCTGCCACAGAGGAAAAAGTTCAGGCATTTAAGGATGCCATCCTGGCACTGCTGATGCCGGTGATCATTTCTTATCTTCATTGAAACAGATACAGAACTTACAGGGATCGGAGAAGCAGCAACCTTTGGAAGTTCCATGGATGCAATGGAATTTGTAGTAGAAAAACAGTTAAAATCATTACTTTTAGATGAAGATCCCACAAAGATCGAATTTCTCCATCAGAAGATGATGTGGAACAACTGGGCAAATGGCCGTCAGGGAATGGTCATGGGTGCCATCAGCGGCATTGATGTGGCTCTCTGGGATATCCTTGGAAAGGTAGCAAACCTTCCTGTGTGCAAGTTGCTTGGACAGGTAAGCGATAAAGTCCAGGGATATGCAGCTGCCTTTTTAATTGCCATGCATCTACATTTTTTCCATATTTATGAAAATAACTCCGCGAAATGCTCAAAATATGTTTCAAATGTATCATAAAGCAGAGTTTCTAAATCCCTGGTCACCGGAGGCATGGTGCGGATGGGATGATGGGCCATGATGAGAAAATATCCCGGGGCCGGTGTAAGAAAATGGCGGTCATCCGGGTTATTTGCCATTGTTTTAGAAGGCAATATGGTGTTTCCAATTCCATTTTTTTCCAGAAAAAAAAGAATGGATGGAGCTGCTTCACAGGAAGTTGCAGGGAAAGTCAGATATAACTGCTGAAACAGGCGTTTCTGTTCAGCGTAAAGAGGATTTCCTTTTGGAACCGTCATAATTTTAGTATGCTCCAGGGGATCAGAAAGGAGATCATGTTTGGAACAATACACAAGTTCATCTTCATCCAGAATGCGGCTGTCTAAAATAGGATGTTCTTCTTCGCAGGAAAAATAGACCCCATAATCAGCAGATGCATTTAAAAGTGACTCCTGGATCTGCTCACGGCTGTTGGTGCTCACATTCAGCTGGATATCCGGGTGCTGTTTCTTAAAACTGGGAATGACCTGTGTCTGGATGATGTGTAGCAGACTGGGGTCACATTGCAGATAGATACCACCGTCATGTCCCTGCTGATAGGTTTTGATGTGTTCTGACATTTCTTCCTCGATCTGTAGGATGTTGCGGGCAAAGTTTACAAATACCTTTCCGGCATTGGTTGGAAGTAATTTGTTGTGTTCTCTGGTAAATAATCTGGCACCCAGCATTTTTTCCATGCCGTGAAGATAACGGGAAAGAGTAGGCTGGGTCAGATAAAACTTTTCAGCGGCTTTGGTCAGGCTTTTTTCATCTACAATGGCGATCACATAACGAAGAAGCTGGGGATTTAAGTTTAACTCAGAATACCCCTGTACAGAGGATGCAGCTGCATGTCCGCCCTGTATGGAAGCAGGATCGTTTTTACTGCTCATATCAGGATCAGCAGCCTGGAGCAGATCATTTACTTCTTTTGAAGGAATGATCTCAAAACGCTGTTCTGGATTGGACTGGATATCACGGATCAGAAGAAACGCAAGGTACTGTTCCGGTTCTGTCAGTTTATGTCCCAAAGGAAAGCGGATATGGGTTTCTTGGTATACAGGCGGATCTAAGGGGAGAAAAACCAGTTCGTTACAGGGAACGGCGTATTTTTTTGATACAAAGCCTGCTCCGGCAGCATGGTGGAGCATGGAGTCAACAATGATCACATTATCGGACTCAAAGGTAATTACAGGTTCAAATCCGGCTTCTTTAAAAAGCTCTTCTGCAAGAATGCGGATATTGTGACGTGGCCCCTGGAGTACGAACGGCGTATCTTTCAGGTCAGAAAGACGGACCTTATCGGAAGATGCCAGAGGATGAGCCGCAGGAAGGGCAACCAGGAGTTCCTCATGCGCAACGGGGATATCGGTTACTTTATCAGAAGATTTTCCGGAGCCGATGGTAAGATCCACTTGGCCTTTCAGAACCGCTTCTGTCTGTTCATTGGAGTATCGTTCTGTGAGAGACAGGGAAATATCCGGGTAACGATCCATAAACGTCTGATAGATCCGGCTGTAGATCACAGAACCACGGTTGGGAGTAGTTCCAAGGCGGATACAGGCATGATCCCTGTTGATGATCGTTCTTAAGGACTGGGAAAGTCTGTTCTGCTCACTGACGATCTTATGTGCGTATTCGATCACGCAGCGGCCTACAGAGGTAGGTGCCAGATGTCGGTGATAACGGAGAAAGATCTGGAAGCCAAGGGAAGCTTCATATTCCGTAAGAAATTTGCTTAAGGCAGGCTGGGAGATCTGCAGTTTCTGGGCTGCAGCGGAAAGATTTCCAAGATCCGCTATAACGGTAAGGTAATAAAATTGTCGTGTTGTCATATAAGATCGGTCCCTTTCTTATTGCTTCTTTAATATATTACAAATAAAATCCATGGAATGTAAAAAACTGGAATTTACTATAACTAAAATGCCATGATAAGTATAATTATTATAGCTTTGTAAAATGAGAAATACAAGTATATAATACAAAATATAAAGACGTATGGCATGGAAATAAGCTAAAATTGCTAAAAAAGCCAACGTGGGAACGTAATAATATTATATTTAAAATGATATGAAAAAGGAGAGGGAAAACATGAAGAAAAAGTTGGTGGGAAAACATGGTATTCAAGAACGGGAAAACATGGAGGAGGCGATAAAATGAAATTCAAAGAATTCAGAAAGAAGAATGTGGGACTGTTGCTGATCCTGCCGTGGTGGATCGGATTTGCAATCTTTAAACTGTATCCCTTTATATCATCATTGATCTACAGTTTCCATGATTACAACCTTTTCAGGACAGCTACTTTTTCAGGCTTAAGCAACTACAAAAAAATACTGGGCGACCCATTGATCATGAAGGCATTTATACAGACCTTTAAATATGCCTTTCTTACCGTTCCACTGGAATTGATCTTTGCTTTGTTTATCGCTTATATCCTGAATTTTAAGATCAAGGGCGTGAACTTTTTCAGAACTGCTTATTACATCCCTTCTATTCTGGGTGGATCCGTTTCCATTGCGGTATTGTGGAGATTTTTGTTTAAGACAGAGGGACTTGTAAACATGATCGCATCCAGGTTTGGTATCCAGCCCTTTAACTGGCTGGGTGATCCAGGCGGAGCTTTCTGGGTCATTGTATTTTTAAAGATCTGGCAGTTTGGTTCCCCGATGGTGATCTTCCTTGCAGCCTTAAAGGGAGTGTCAAAGGATCTGTATGAGGCAGCATCCATTGACGGAGCAGGAAAATGGAGACAGTTTTTCAGTGTAACCATTCCACTTATCACACCGGTTATTTTCTATAATTTCGTTACCCAGCTGTGCAACAAGTTCCAGGAATTCAATGGTCCGTTTATCGTAACTCAGGGAGGACCTCTTCGTTCCACTACATTGGTATCTCTTCTGGTATATAACAATGCCTTTAAGAGTTATGAAATGGGTATGGCAAGTGCCATTGCCTGGCTTCTGTTCCTGATCATCATGACACTGACAGGTGTAGCGTTCTTCAGCCAGAAGTACTGGGTATATTATTCTGACGAGGATGGGAGGTAGATCGAATGTCTCGTGAAACACGTAATAAAGTAAATATGGTCTGGAGATATGTCATCCTTCTGGCAGTGGGAGTTGTCATGGTTTACCCCCTGGTCTGGATGATCGGAGCTTCTTTTATGACCAATGAACAGATATTTTCCAGCGTAAGCTGTATACCAAGATTCCCAACCTTAAGTGGTTACAAAAAAGGCTTTGAAGGATACCAGGGAATGACACTCCTTCATTTCATGGTGAACACTTATAAGTTTGTAATTCCAAAAGTACTTTTTACCGTAGCTTCCGCTACACTGACTGCTTATGGATTTGCACGGTTTAACTTTATTGGCAAACGTTTTTCTTTTGCAGTATTGCTGTCCACACTGTTTCTGCCTCAGGTAGTATTAAACGTACCTCAGTACATACTCTTTGACCAGGTAGGATGGTTAGACTCTTATCTTCCTATTATTATTCCTTCCCTGTTGGCAGGAGATACCTACTTTGTATACATGTTGATCCAGTTCCTTCGTGGAATACCAAAAGAACTGGAGGAAGCAGCTGAGATCGATGGATGCGGAATTATGCAGAGACTCTGGTACGTGATCGTTCCAATGCTGAAACCTTCCATTGTTTCCTGTGCATTGTTCCAGTTTATGTGGGCATCCAATGATTTTATGGGACCACTTATTTATGTTAATACAGTAGCTAAATATCCGGTATCCATTTTCCTTCGTATGTCCATGGACGCAGACGTAGGATTTGAATGGAACAGAGTATTAGCCATGTCACTGATCGCTATTGTTCCTTCACTGATCGTATTCTTTACAGCACAGGATTCCTTTGTAGAAGGAATTGCAGCAGGAGGTGTAAAGGGATGAGAAAGGGCAGGATCATTGACAGTCATGCTCATCTGGTCCAGTATATTGCCGGAACGGGCGCAGGTGGAGAGCTGCGCAGCATAGGAAACGGAATGGCTGTCTATGCCAATGGTCAGACCGTAAGGATGATACCGAAGGAGTTTGGCGGGGATCAGGTGACGCCGGAACATCTTATACAGGTAATGGATAAAAATGGGGTAGAAAAGGCAGTTCTGCTCCAGGGCAATTTCTATGGATATCAGAATTTCTACACCCATCTGGCAGTTAAAAAGTACCCGGACCGGTTTGCTGGAGCCGGTGCCTATGATCCATTTTCCAGAGATAAAGATGGTATACGAAGGTACCTGTTTGAAGAACTGGGGTTTAAGATAGAAAAATTTGAGGTAAGCACAGGCTCCGGCCTGATGGCTATCCATCCTGAACTGAAACTGGATGGTCCTGTGATGGATGAAGCCTGTTCCTATGCCTGTGATCATGGTCATGTATTTGTCATTGATATTGGAAAATGTGGAAGTGACAGCTGGCAGGTTCCGGAACTTTGCAATCTGGTTAAAAGATACCCGGAGATGAAATTTGTGGCCTGCCATCTGCTGGCTCCATCAAACAAGGATAAAGACAGGCTGCGCTGGGCCTTAGAACAGTTACAGCTGCCAAATCTCTGGTTTGATCTGTCAAGTGTGGTCCATAACTGCAGGCCGGATGAGTATCCATATCCCAAGGCCATTGAGTTTATCCAGTTGGCTAAGGAGATGGTTGGAGCAGAAAAGCTGATGTTTGGCACAGATTTTCCATCGGCACTGAAAGAGGATGTATATGGTCATTATGTTGGCTATATAGCTGACTCGACCGTGTTCACAGATCAGGAAAAAGAACAGATTTTTTATGAAAATGCTTATGGAGTGTATTTTAATCATCATTGATGCAGAAGGGAGAAAACAAAAATGAAGAAAAATGTAAAAAAATTAGGGGCATTACTTCTGGCAGGAGCAATGGCTGTCAGCACAGTGGGCTGCATGCCTACATCTAAACCGCAGGAGTCCACAGGGGAACAGAATGCGCAGGCCAGTGACGCGACACAGGGAACGGAAGAACCTGCAGCACCGGAAGGACTTGAGGTTGATACTCAGACTCCTATTACACTGAGACTGAACTGGTGGGGCGGAGATTCCAGAAATCAGGCTACGCTGGCAGCAATCGATAAATTCCAGGAGAAATACCCAAATATTAAGGTAGCAGCTGAATACGAGGCATTTAACGGCCATGAGGAAAAGATCGCATTGGGCATCAAATCAGGCAATGCAGCAGATGTGATGCAGTTAGACTGGAGCTGGGTGTCCACCTACTCACCAAAAGGGGACAACTTCTATGATCTGAACAAGGTATCCAATATCCTGGATCTGGACAATTATACAGAGGGGGATAAATCCGTATTTACCATCAACGGCAAGCTGAACGCCATCCCCATCAGCAATACAGGAAGAGTGTTCTGCTGGAACAAGACCACTTTTGATAAGATCGGTGTGGAGATCCCTACTACATTAGATGAACTGTTAGCAGCAGGAAAAGCATTTGAGGCATATGATGACTCCTACTATCCGCTGGTTACAAAGGAACTGGATCGTGCTTTTCTTATGGTTTATTACCTGCAGTGTAAATATGGCAAAGACTGGGTAAAGGATGGCGCTTTGCAGTACAGCCAGGAAGAAATCGCAGAAGGATTTGATTTTCTTAAGAATCTGGAGGACAACCACGTAATTCCTACTTTACAGAAGGTAGCAGGAGACGGCGCTGACCTGATCGATACAAACGCAAACTGGATCGATGGACATTATGCAGGCATTTTCCTTTATGATACTTCCATTGTAAAACATGCAGAAGCAGTAAAAGACGGCGAGTTTGTGATCGGTGATTACATTAAGATGGGTGATTACCACGGCGGCTTTATCAAGGTAAACCAGGCATTTGGTATCAGCGCAACCACAGAGCATCCGGCAGAGGCAGCTGCTTTGATCCAGTTCCTGGTAGCCGAAGAAGATGGTGTAAAGACACTGGGAGATACCCGTGGTGTTCCTGCTAACAAGGCTGGACTTTCTATGCTGGATCTGAGCGGAAGCCAGGTAGCAGAGGCAAATGCAAAGGTAATGGAATGGAGCAGTTTCCAGATGGATCCAACCTTTGAAAGAAACTCCTTTACAGGCGCAGATGGTACTTTCTTTAATGCTCTTCAGCTTTCAAGCTATGGGGAAAGTGATTCCATGTCCTGTGCAAAGATCGTAGAAGACGGTGTAGCAAATGAGCTGTCTTCCACAGGATTATAAGATCTATAAAAATAAAAAAGATAAACGGAGGCAATGAAGATGTTTACTTTTTCTTTTGAGGATAAAATAAAATTTACAAAAGCCGTATACTATCATTTCCATAAAATTCCCCTACCAAAGCCTTTTAAAGACGGAACCGGAGGAATGGGAAAGTTCGCACCGGAACAGGGCTGCATTGAACTGTATGACCAGGAAGGAGCATGCGCTCATCTGTCAGTAGGTCCTGGATTTATTACGGACATTCTTCCTATGATCTTAAACGGAGAAGAGCATAGCTACAATGAGTGGAGAAACAGTCTTTACTGGAAGATAAGAAACGCAGGATTTCAAAGCGAGAAGGCTGTGGAAGTGGGACAGTTAGACCTGATGATGCTGGATATCCTGGCTCAGAGAGCCAATAAGCCTCTTCACAGATTTATGGGAGCTACAAAAGACTGGGCCCAGGCTTATAAAGGCGGCGGTTCCCTTCTTATGGAGGATGATGAGCTGGTAGAAGACATGGTCCGGTATGTGGAGGAAGGCTACACCACTGTTAAATTTAAAGTGGGAAGTAATGACGGTACCGATATGGAGCGGGATCTTCGCAGAATCGAAAAGGTCCGTAAGGCAGTGGGAGACAAAATCGGTGTAGCAGTTGACTGCAACCAGAGATGGGATGTGGACAGTGCATACAAGTTTGCGAAGCTGTGTGAACCATATCACCTGGCATGGCTGGAGGAACCGATCCATTCCCATAACATGAACGGGATCCGCAGGTTAAAAGAAATGGGAGTGAAAATTCCAATCGCTTTTGGAGAGTCCATGAGGATCTATTATGAATATGAAACTTATATTGAAAAAGGCGTAGATCACGTTCAGCCGTCTGTAGGCAGAATGACCAGAATGGATGATCTTATCAGGATCCGTGATCTGGCCCGTGAAAAAGGAGTTAAATTCACATCCGGCGGAAGAATTTATCTGAATGCCATTTTTGGTTGTTTATACAACGAAGATGAGTGGATCGAATACCATGAGCCGATCAGCCGCCCGGTAGGTGCTTATACCCTGTTCCAGCCTGAGGAAAAGAACGGCCGCTTCTACTGCCAACCAGATCTTCCTGGTAATCCACAGCGTCTGGATATTGCGAAGCTGGAAAAAGATGGGTTTATGGAGAGCAGAGAGATCTATTATCCGAAAAACTGGTAAGTAAATTCGAAAAATTCAAGTTTAATAACGGGAGAGAATAAAAAATGAAAGTAGGATTTATTGGTTTAGGAATTATGGGAAAGCCAATGGCAAAGAACCTTTTAAAGGCAGGTTATCAGGTTTGTGTGAATGACTTCCACAAAGAAGCAGTAGAAGAGCTGGTAGCAGCAGGTGCTACAGCAGGTGCAAATAACGCAGAAGTTGCAAAGGGCGTAGATGTAGTCATTACCATGGTGCCAAACTCTCCAAATGTAAGAGCTGCTTTATTAGGTGAAAATGGTGTTGCAGAGGGAGCAGATAAAGATACCGTAGTCATCGACATGTCTTCCATCGATCCAGTAGAGTCCAAGAAGATTGCAGCTGAGTTAAAAGAAAGAACTGGCATGGAAATGTTAGACTGCCCGGTTTCCGGCGGAGAGCCAAAGGCAATTGATGGAACCTTATCTATCATGTGTGGTGGTAAGAAAGAGGTATTTGACAAGTACACTGACTTATTAAAGGCAATGGGAAGTTCTGTTGTATATGTAGGTGAGATCGGCTCCGGAAACGTAGCAAAACTGGCTAACCAGATGGTCGTTGCAGCCAATATCGGTATCTGTGCAGAGGCAATGACCTTTGCAAAGAAAATGGGAACCGATCCAGAACTGGTATATCAGGCCATCCGTGGCGGCCTTGCTGGTTCTACTGTTATGGACGCAAAGGTGCCTATGATGTTAGCTGGAAATTACAAGCCTGGATTCAGAATTGACCTGCACATCAAGGATTTAAACAATGCATTAAATGCTTCCCACGCTATCAATATGCCAGTACCAATGACCGCACATATGATGGAAGTAATGCAGGAATTAAAGAACCATGACGAAGGCAGCTGCGACCATGATGACATTATCCGTTACTATGAGAGAATGACCGGTGTTTCTATTGTAAAAGAAAAATAATTCTTTATTGATCTAAGAGGGAAATGTTATGAATACAGATTTTATCAAGGGCGTTATCGTTCCTATTATTACAGTTATTGACGAAGAGGAAAAAATCAATGAAGCAGCTATGCGGGCACAGGTAGACTATGTGATTAATGGCGGCCTTCACGGTATCCTTGCTTTTGGCTCCAACGGTGAGTTCTACCAGATCGAAGAAGAGGAAATGGAACGTGGATTTAAGATCATGGTAGACCAGGCAGCGGGAAGAGTTCCTGTTTACTTTGGAATCGGCGCGATCAATACGAAAAAATGCGTCCGCCTTGCAAAAATGGCAGTAGCAAACGGTGCAGCAGGCATCTCCATTTTACAACCTATGTTCTTAAAACCCAATTTTAACGAATTGTTCCTGCATTTTAAAACAATTGCAGAGGCAGTTCCGGAAATTCCGGTTCTGTTGTATAATAATCCTGGAAGAGTTGGTTATACCTTAAGTGCAGATCTGGTAGAAAAACTGGCCCATGAGGTGAAAAATATCGTAGGTATGAAAGATACCTCCGGTGACATTACCCAGACAGAGGAATTTATCCGCAGAAATGCAGATGTAGGTTTTAAGGTATTTGGCGGAAAGGACACACTGTTATATGCCAGCTTATGTATTGGAGCTGTAGGTGGTGTGTGTACAGCCGGAAACTTTATGCCGGAGCTGATCGTAGATATTTACAATAAATACGTGGCCGGAGATCTGAAAGGTTCCCTGGCAGCCCAGTATAAGTTAAATCCAGTTCGTCTGGCAATGGATGGTGCAAGCTTCCCGGTAGCTGCAAAGGATATGGCTATCATGCGTGGACAGGCAGCTGGAAAACCATATTTACCAAATCTTCCAACACCAGAAGGTGCGTCTTATGATAAGATGAAAAAAGAAATGGAAAAAGCAGGTCTGATCTAATATGAAACATACAGTTACATTAAGAAACGGAGTGCAGGTTCCGGCCTTAGGGCTTGGAACCTGGTTCCTTGGGGAAAATAAAGCAGCAAGAGCGCGGGAAATGGAAAGTCTGCGCACTGGCATTTCTGCTGGTATGACGCTGATCGATACTGCAGAAATGTATGGAAATGGAAAAGCGGAAAGTCTTATAAAAGAGGTCATTTCTGATAAAAAACGGGATGATCTTTTTCTGGTATCTAAAGTTCTGCCAAACAATGCGGGGAAACACCGACTGGAACAGGCGCTAGATAATTCCATGAAGCGGATGGGCGTGGAATACCTGGATCTTTATCTGTATCACTGGAGAGGAAACTATCCTCTGGAAGAAACCGTAGCAGAGCTGGATCGTGTGAAAAAAGCAGGAAAGATCAAAGAATGGGGCGTTTCCAACTTTGATATTGATGATATGGAAGAACTGTGGCAGATCCCGGAAGGCAGAAACTGCCTGGTAAACCAGGTTCTTTATCATACAGGCTCCAGAGGCATTGAATACAGCCTTCTGCCGTGGATGAGAGAGCATGATGTGGCCTTGATGTCCTATTGTCCTCTGGCACAGGCTGGGACTTTAAGAGAGGGCATCTTAAACAACCCGGTTTTAAAAGAGATCGCTAAAAAGTATAATGCCACCGTAGAGCAGGTCATGCTTGCCTGGAATATCCGGGACGGACATACCATTGCCATTCCAAGAAGCGGCCGTGCGGAGCATACACTTCTTAATGCACAGGCAGATCAGATCCAGCTGACAGAAGAAGATTATAAAGCTATCGACCAGGCATATCCGCCGCCAGTAAGGAAAGAATATCTGGATATACAGTAAAATTTCGCATTAATATTTGAACAAGATCATAAAAGGACAACTGACGTTTTTAGCAACGCAGTTGTCTTTTTTGTTGCTTATCAGTAATTAGGTGAAAAATATATTGTATGCAACAAAAATAAGTGATAAAATGAAATAGATAAAATATTATCTGTTTTTAATATAAAACTAATATTTTGGATAAAATATTAGCAGAAAGATAAATGGGGTGTCTATGGAACAGCTTATATGGGAAACAGCAGAAGAACTGGATCAGAAACTTGCGCAGAGAGTGCGTAATATCAGGAAACGCCGCTTGATCTCCCAGGAGAAATTAGCATCTTTAAGCGGTGTAAGCTATGGTTCGATCAAGAGATTTGAAGCGACAGGACAGATCTCATTGATATCTTTGACGAAGATTGCTATGGCTTTGGATATAGCAGATGAACTGAGAAATATTTTTACGCAGGTACCGTACAGAGATATCCAGGAGGTTATAAATGAAAGAAGATAATGTGCTCCAGGTATACTATGAGGAAAAGCGTGTGGGAATTCTGGCGCTGACAGCGGATCATAAAGCGGCTTTTCAGTATGATGAAAAATGGCTGGAAAATGGTTTTTCTATCAGTCCTTTTTCACTTCCACTGAAAAAACAGGTATTTTTACCAACAAAAGATTATTTTTCAGGTCTTTTTGGAGTGTTTGCAGACAGTCTTCCGGATAATTGGGGAAGATTGTTGTTAGACCGGTTGATCCGGGCACATAAGCAGGCTCCAGACGAACTGACAGTTTTAGATCGATTGGCAATCGTTGGAAAGTCAGGAATGGGAGCGCTGACTTATTATCCTGAAAAGAGTTTTTCTGAGCAGACAGGGAATTTGGATTTAGATGAACTGGCAGAAGAATGTCAGAAAATATTGAATACAGAATATTCAGATAAGTTGGATGAACTGTACCGTCTGGGTGGCACCAGTGGCGGAACAAGACCAAAGATCATGACTACGATCAATGGGGAAGAATGGATCATAAAATTTCCTGCCCACGTAGATGGGAAAGATACAGGAAAAATGGAGTATGATTATTCCTGCTGTGCCAGACAATGTGGTATTGTTATGAGTGAAACAAGATTATTTCCTTCTGACAAGTGCAAAGGATATTTTGGAACAAAAAGATTTGACCGAAGACCAGATGGAAAAAGGCTCCATATGCTGACAGCGGCGGCACTTTTAGAGTTAGATTTTGAACAGCCAAGTCTGGATTATCATAGTTTGATGAAGCTGACAAAAATACTGACAAGAGATAACGCAGAAGATATGGAAAATATGTTTCGTAGGATGTGTTTTAATGTATTTGCCCATAACCGGGACGATCATTCAAAGAATTTCACATATTTATATGATGACAAGGAAGATAAATGGCATTTAAGTCCTGCGTATGATCTTACCTACAGCAATACCTATTATGGAGAACATACAACTACGGTTGATGGAAATGGAAGAGATCCGGGAAGAAAAGAACTTCTGGCAGTTGGAATTGCGGCAGGCATGAAAAAGGGAAGCTGTGAAAAGATCATAGATGAAATACAGACATATGTGAAACAGATGTTGAGGGAATATTTGGAAAGATGTCAGTAAAATATTGTAAGAAGTCATGGAGGCAGTTATGAAGATCGAACACATTGCACTTTATGCAAATGACCTGGAAGGAGCCAGGAAATTCTTTATGAAATATCTGGGTGCACAGTCAAATGATGGGTATCACAATCCGAGAACCAATTTTCGCTCTTATTTTCTTTCATTTGATGATGGCGCAAGACTTGAGATCATGAATAAACCGGAAATGACGGATCTGCCGAAAGATCTGGTACGCACCGGATATGCGCATATTGCTTTCAGTGTGGGAAGTAAGGAAAAGGTAGATGCCTTGACTGCTCAGTTAAAATCTGATGGGTATGAGATAGTCAGTGGGCCGCGGACCACGGGAGATGGTTACTATGAAAGCTGCATTGTTGCAATCGAAGGCAATCAGATTGAAATTACAGTTTAAGTCTGACAAATCAGATCACATTTGTCAGGATGGAGCGTATATCGGCAATAGACGGGAAAAAATCTTAAGGGTAAAGACAGAAAGATGAAAGAAGAATATTATCAGATTGGCGATGTCAGCAGAATTACAGGAATATCAAAGGATACCTTACATTTTTATACAAAGATCGGGCTGGTAACACCGGATTATATAAATCCGAAAAATCATTACCATTATTATTCCAGGTGGAATATGTACCAGTTAGATATTATTGCTACCTGCCGGAATTTAAAGATACCACTGGAAAAGGTAAAAGAGATCATATCCTCCAGAGATAATGAAAAAGTAGTGAAGCTGCTTATGGAATATCAGAGTGAAGCCTTAAGGCTCAGTCAGTATTACAAACAGGTAGCAGATGATATCAGCTGGTATTATGAGGAAAATGAACGCATTAAAACACAAATGTCTGACTGCAAAGTACATATAAAGCATTTTGGGCCGGAAACAGTTATTGTAGGAAACCAGAAACGGAAAGAGTCGTCTTATCATGCAAATCTTCAAGATGTTTTAATCTAGGAATTCCAGACAACAAATCTTGTCCGCAGAAAATATGGATATTTTCTGGATACGGAGAGATTTTTAGGAAATGAACTTAGAAAATATCGAGAATATATAAAGCTGCCAGATGGTGATTACAGCGCTATAAAGCCAGAACATTTATATACACTTCCTGGCGGAAATTATGCAGTCTGCACAATACCTATAAAAAATGAAAAAGCCGATTTTTCACCACTGATCCATTGGCTGAAGGAAAAGCATTACAGAACAGATGCTGTTTTTGCAGAGAAAGTAGGATTTCAGCTGTTCAAATATATTTATCACTACTACTGTGAGATAAAAATACACCTGGTTTCCCAATAAATCCTGTTGACAGTGGAGTTACTACACGGTTTAAAATACCTTCTGAAGAAAATTCAGGAGGTTTTTTGCTATGGATGTAGAGAATATACCAATTTTTCACAGAGGATGCTGTAACTGTATTAGGGATATATTATAAAATACAGTCATTCTTTTTTATTTTGCTCCTTGGCTTCCAACAGGTATTACTGCCATTATTCAGTTATCATTATGGAGCAGGCGATTTTCAGAGAAACAGGGAAATTCTGAAGTACTCCATGATGTTTTCCGTGGGTATTATGGCAGTGGCAACAGGGATATTTTTTCTGTTTCCTGAGAAACTTGTACAGATATTTTCTACAGAGTCTGCGATCGTGGCAATTGGTAACTATGCATTTCCAGTCATTTCTGTCAGTTTTGTTTTTGCAGGACTTACCATCGTTATAACATCCTATCTACAGGGGATCGAACATATAAAGTTAAGTCTTTTTATCATTGTGTTACGCCAGATCATTCTTCTTGTTCCGCTGGCGTGGTTATTTCATTTTGTAAGTTTAAATGCAGTGTGGTGGACATTTCCGGTTACAGAGATCATTGCCAGTATAGCAGGTATATTTATAATATTTATTTCATTAAAACATCAGTAAAATAATGTAGAGTAAAAATTCTGGACAATTTTCTTGTTTTATGTTATATAATAAATCATGACTTT